>Ga0181552_10000023_pt1 | contig 90491 bp, 90 predicted proteins | sample 011ome_18_FD_130583 | JGI IMG/M metagenome (GOLD analysis project Ga0181552, IMG submission 130583) | Coastal salt marsh microbial communities from the Groves Creek Marsh, Skidaway Island, Georgia - 011501BT metaG (megahit assembly) | ecosystem: Environmental > Aquatic > Marine > Intertidal...
GAGGCCAATGCTAAGGCGGCAGCAGACAAGGCGGCAGCAGACAAGGCGGCAGCGGACAAGGCGGAGGAGGCCAATGCTAAGGCGGCAGCAGACAAGGCGGCAGCGGACAAGGAGGCGGCCAAGAAGAAGGCCGACGAGGAGGCGGCCAAGAAGAAGGCGGACGAGGAGGCGGCCAAGAAGAAGGCGGACGAGGAGGCGGCCAAGAAGAAGGCGGACGAGGAGGCGGCCAAGAAGAAAGCCGACGAGGAGGCGGCCAAGAAGAAGGCGGACGAGGAGGCGGCCAAGAAGAAGGCCGACGAGGAGGCGGCCAAGAAGAAGGCGGACGAGGAGGCGGCCAAGAAAAAGGCTAAACGGGAAAATACAATATCATCAATATCGAATTATTTTATGAAAGACAATGTTGATAATATTGAAAAACGTTTTAGAAAATTTATAAAGGAACATGGAACAGGTGAAGGACTTAAATTTACAGATAACGAATTTGAAAAAATAGATAAGGCGGTAATTAAAAGAGCAATAAAAAATTTAAGTGACCCCCCCTCCGCTACATCACCGCAACAAACAGATTCTAAATTTAGTATTAGAACAACAAATGCACTAATAGAAGTTTTAGGAAGAACAATTAAAAAGAAAAAAAATGTAAAAGAACTTTTTGATTCATATAATATAAAAATAACATCAAAAGAACTAGACGCTATATTTAAAAATTATTTTGAAAATGGAATAAATAAAAAGAAAATATCAAGCTTTATGGACAGCGAAAGTAAAGATAATGATAGTGAAAATGTAGAATTCATAGTAAATAGCATTGCAGGTATTAGTGAAAATGACTTAATAGAATTATTTAAAAAGAACAAATTATCACTTAATGAAGATGAAATAAAGAAGCTACACGAAAAATACTTTAAAGATGGTAAATTTAATATGGAAAAATTAATTGAACTATACGGTATAATATAATTATATTATGTAGAATAATATGGAATACTGGATACAACTGGCGGTATTGGTAACGTTATTAAATTTACTATGGTTTATACTTGTAAAACACTTTGCCAAGACAGATGACAGCATTATAATAACATGTTATTTGTCAATATTTCAGCATTTTTTGCATTAATAGTATTAGCATATAAATATCATGAGAATGAGGTTAGTATAATTCCTGTTAATATAATGGGGATGCTTTTACTAGCAATATTACATTTTACAGCATATATTGCTCTTGTAAAAGCGATAGAGTATTCGAATAATCCAGGATATATAAGAGCATTTGTTGGATTGGAAATATCAATATTAGCCGTATTTTATGCGATATATTTTAAAGAGTATATGAGCAATTTAAAGATTTTTTAGCATAGGAATTATTGCATTAGGGATCATACTTATATCATGTTTTGAATAAATCAATTAAATCCGATTGGTCTTATCCAATCTTTAACACAAATATTATCATTTTTAACAGTATGTGAAAAAAAGCAATCACATTTAATATAACAGAATTTACTTTTTCGTTTCAAATATCTAGGTATATCATCGCTATTATTAATTTTCTGTGTATTGTTAGAAATATTATATTTTAAATAGGTATTATTAATAAATGCAGGTGTAACTTTCATATTTTTTTCTGTAAATAACATATAATTATTATTAAGAATTGTTAAATAAACTAAAAATGAAATAAACTTTATCATCATTAAAGTATAATAATAACTATTTTTTATATAAAAAATATATATTTTTTTGTTTTTTTTAATTATGATGTATATAAGGTGATAGTGATTATTCATTAATATAATCTTTGAGCTTTTGCATTACGACACATCCGTCTCTAATGCGGGTATCAGTACTGAATTCATCGTCATTGTAGCGCGAGCAACATGATTCGCACACGCGTAAATTCTTCACGACAAGCTCGCCATTATTAGGAAGAGGCCAAACAAATTTGTAATGTGGCTTGCCATCACGTCTAATGTGCGGTTTGAGAGCGTACCATGGCCCATCAATGTGATTGGTGGGTTCAGGTTCGGGATCCACAGAGCAGCAGGGGCCACAACAGAACATGACATTCTTAGCATCAATAATCACGTTGCTTGACATTATTGTCCTTCTTGTGTTCTCTATATATACTAAGATGTTGTTTGCTTGGCAAAGTTCACTGTGATGAGAAGGCTTCTTGTGAAAAGTTTCAACAAGCAGATATTGGGTAGGCTGTGCCTGATGAGAATATAAAATAAAAATTATCAATTTTTTTATAAACCTGAACATATTTATTATGTTAATAATAATTAGAATAAGAATATATAATGTCTGATTCAAGAGCTGCTGGTGTATCATTATCTCAGTCATTGACTACCGCAATGTCTGAATTACCTGATAGGACTGTGAAAGCATTAAAGAAAGATACAAATAACTTAGCTGGTCCAAATAAAAAAATCAAGCAAGATGCTTGTAAGAAATATTTAAAGGAGTACAAAAAATTTGTAAATGGAGAAATAGATAGTATAACTCATCCAGTTACTAAAAAATCAATAACGAGGAAGGATAGAATAGATTTTATAGCTGATCAATGTCGTGCTGCATTTGATTTGAGTATTTCGGGAAGCATCAGTAGCAGTAGCAGTAGCAGTAGCAGATCCAACGATGCTGATCCTTACAAAGATTTAAAAACATTAACTTTTAAAGATATTGATAAAATATTAGAATATCCTACTGAAACCTCAGCAGCAAAACATAAACACTTATTATCTCTTTTTAGTAAAAAAGTTAAAGTAGAAAAAGCTACACAAATATTAAAGGAATATTTAGAAGACCGCTCTATAACTGATGAAAATGTTTTATTATATAGAAAAATAAAAGAGCGTATTAAAACAAGTTATTTAGTAAGATATGATTCATTCATGACGGCTACTGAATTAAACAAAATTGTTAAAGACAATTATTTTACCGCGGGTTATGGTAGTATTATGAGTGCAAATGCACCTTCGGAAATTAATACAAGCAAGGTATTCAAAGACGCTGATAACTTATTTGAACAAGCAATATTATATAATGACCAAAATAAAAATGAAAACGATTACAAAATACTTGTAAAAGATAGTTATTATAAATATTATGCTGTCGAATTCATGTTACTTCAATTAATTAAAATATATGAAGGCAAGCGGGCCCAAAGGGTAGCATCAGCGGAAATGTATTTATCATTAATTGATAGATTAATTGAGGGAACACTTTTAATTTCTGATCCGGATGCTTCAATATCGTTTGAAAAATCTCTCAGCTGGTCTGCTTCACCAGAAGATCCCATACTAAAAGCTGAATATAAAACCAATAAAGAAACAGAATTGGCAAGAATAATGGATGCAGGGAAAGAATATGCAGGGAGCATAAATGATGCTGATTTTTATACGATGGATGAATGGGCGGATATGTCTCTAAGAAAATTAAAAAGTGTTGTAGTAATTCCTTATGAAGAAAATGGTAAAACTTATGCAAATGCATATTATGTCAAATCATTATATAAAGCCTGGTATATGGCTGTTAAAGATGGTAAACCATTTTTAAATCCAGCAAATAGAAAACCATTCACGCAAGAAAACAAAGATAAGATATTAGAAGTTATTCAAGATTTATATCCAGGATTAAAAGCTCCTAGATATGGTTCACAAGGTGGAAGAAGTGATATAAATGTCACTTATACAAATGATTATAATAACACATATACTATACAGGTATCTTATCTTTATCCAAGGAAGGACCATTATTATAATTATGCAAAATATGCTTTAATAAAAATTCAGTTTCCAGCAAGTTTCATATATGCTGATGATAACAGACCCGATGATGAATCAGTTGTACCATTAGCTTATAATCCAACATTTTTATTTGATATAATAAATAATTTAATGAGACAAAATAAAATAATAGGAAAAAAGGTACCATTTAAAATTAATGATGCTTTTGCAGAAAATAATAATAAAAAATTAAATAAAGTACAATACATGAGGTTTTTTGATAAATTAAGATTATTAATTTAACTTATTTTTTTAATTATATAAAATAGAATAACAATATAAAAATGTCTAGTTCAAGAGCAGCTGGTGTATCATTATCTGAATCATTAACGACTGCAATGTCTGAATTACCTGAATCAACCATAAAAGCATTAAAGAAAGATACAAATAACTTAGCAGGTCCAAATAAAAAAATCAAACAAGATGCTTGTAAGAAATATTTAAAGGAGTATAAAAAATTTGCGAATGGGGAAATAGAAAGTGTAACACATCCTGCAACAGGAAAATCAATAACAAGGAAAGATAGGATAGAATTTATAGCAGATCAATGTCGCGCTGCGTTTGATATGCGTTTATCAGGTAGCAGAAGCAGAAGCAGAAGCAGAAGCAGAAGCAGAAGCAAATCAGATGAAGATAATCCTTATAAATTATTAAAACTACCATTAACTTTTAAAGATATTGATAAGATTTTAGAATATCCAACTAAAACAATACCTATAAAAAATAAACATTTAATGTCACTTTTTAAAAACACAAATGGTATAAATATTGAACAAGCAACAGAATTATTAAAAAAATATTTGGAAGATCCGGCTATCAAGGATACTGATGTATTGTTATATAGAAAAATTCGTGATAATATTAAAGTAGATTTTTTACCACAATATAGTCCATTTATGTTAGCTACAACGTTTAATGAATATATTAAAAATAGCTATTATGAAAGAGCTGATTATGCTCCAACAAGTTTACAATTAACAAGCACGAAAGCAGTATTAACAAAAGCCGATAATTTATTTAAAGAAGCAATATTCTATCGAGATGATAACAAAACTGCTGATGATTTTAGACGAAATATAAAAGACAATTACTATAAATATTATGCTATTGAATTTATGTTACTTCAATTAAAAAAGCATTATAAATATAGACATATTGGGGAACAAGCACAATTATATTTAAGACTTATTGATAAATTAATAGAGGGTACTGTAAATATTACAGACCCAGACGCATCAATATCGTTTGAACAATCACCTGACTGGTCCGCATCACCAGAGGATCCTATATTAAAAGCTGAATATAAAACCAATAAAGAGACAGAATTGGCAAGAATAATGGATGCAGGAAAAGAATATGCAGGGAGCATAAATGATGCTGATTTTTATACGATGGATAAATGGGTAGATATGTCTCTAAGAAAATTAAAAAGTGTTGTAGTAATACCTTATGAAGAAAATGGCAAAATATATGCGAATGCATATTATGTTAAATCATTATACAAAGCCTGGTATTTAGCAATAAAAGACCAGAAACCTTTCCTAAATCCATCAAATAGAAAGGAATTTAAACCAGAAGATAAGACTAAAATATTAGAAGTAATTCAGGATTTATATCCAGGACTAAGAGCGCCTAGATATGGTACAACAGGTGGAAGAAGTGATATAAGTATCACATATACAAATGATTACATGACAACATACTTTATAAAAATACATTATACATACCCATGTCAAGAAGCTTGGGCAGGTATTTGCAAACATTTATTGATAAAAATAGAATTTCCATCAAGTTTTGCATATACTGATGATAATAGACCCAATGATGAATCTGTTGTACCACTCGCTTACAATCCCACGTTTTTATTTGAAATGATAAATAATTTAATGAGAAGAAATAAGATAGTTGGAAAAAATATACCATTTAAATTAGCAGAACCTTTTGCAGAATTGCATGACAAAAGAATTAATAAAACACAATACATGAGATTTTTTGATAAACTTAGACTTATGATTTAATTATAGTTTAGAAAGCCCACTAATATAGTGGCATTTATATCCGGTATTTGATAATTTTTTAGTATATCTTGATAATTCGTTGATATGTATTTTAGTATTTGGGATTATATTTTTTAAAGCTTCACTATCATGATAATATAGTGTTAAATATTCATTATTTTTAACAAAAATTATATCTTTTTCATAATGCGAGTCGATATAATTGTTCATTTTTATTATAATATATACATAATGTTATATCAATTAAAAACGAGTACATAATTAATAAAAAGTATAAAATTTTAAAAAGTTTATAAAATTGAAAGAAAAATAAAATTATGTACTCTAATTATTTATTGACGCGCTTGTTGTCGTTGTTGTCTTCGTAGTCGTTGTTGTCTTCGTAGTCGTAGACGTCTTTGTTCTTGTCTTTGTTTTTGTCCTTGTCCTTGTCTTTGTCTTTGTCTAGCACCGCCACTATTAGTATACATATTATCGGGAGAGAGGGCTTCTTGAAAAGGTTCCGCATTATCTAAAAAAGATTCGTACCCGCCACGTTGTCTTAATAAGTTGCGTAGTTTGCGCAATTGCTGTCTTTGCCGTCTTTGTTGCGAAAGGAAGTTAGTTTTATTTCTGTTACCGCCTCCAAGAAGTCCATCATCTTGAACATCTTGGAAAGATTCTTCAACCATTTCTTCATTACCACCACTTTGTTGTTGGCTGCACGAACTTCCTCCCTTGCGGACCTTACGGACCTTACGGACCTTACGGACCTTGCTTACCTTTTTGGCAGCTAGTTTTTTGGCATACATTTTCTTGTAATTAACGAAGTTCATCATTCGTCCCTTACGCTTAACATATAATTTGCTACTACCAGATTTTTTGTAAACAACAACCTTGGTCTTTTTACCTTCTACTTTCTTAGACCCCGCTTTTTTGTAATCACTCATAACTTCTATTATTGGGTAAGAAAAATTATTAAACGCACTATTTATAAAATAAAAAATAATATAAATAAACACACATATATAACAATATTTAATTATAATCATCGCGGATTTTATCAAGAATATTTAATACCTTATCGCAATTATTAGTAATATCTGATTTATTCTTAATTTCGCCAATAAGGCTATTGATTTTATTCAATTTATAATTTAGCTTTTCTTTTTTATTATAATGTTTAAGAGCGTAATATTCAATATCTTCTTCGGTAGCGAACAAATATTTAGAAAGCAAATGTTGATTATCGCCATTATCGTAATCAAAATCATCAATAATATAGAATGTAAGAATGCGACCTTTAATAGAACCGTATGTACGACCAAGTTTATTAGCAATTTCTTGAATATCATTATGTGTAATTTTACTTTTATCAAGAATTTTCTTAACTACATTTTCGTCATCAACATTCCATCTTTTACCGTGATTAAAAGTTGTAGTTTGCTTGATAGTATGCTGATTAGAATCAATAGATACGGTATTAGCGGTTAGCGAGCTTCTAGTCATAATAGTCATGTTGGATAACAATATAGTATCAATGTGATTATCAATTTTTATTTTATATGATATATAAAAATAAAAAAATATAATAAATAATAAATAATGAATAAAACGAATAATGTAATTGATGAATTAGACCCATCAACGGAATTATGTAAATTACTGAAAAATATACCTTTGGTAGATAAAAAATATATATTCTGTCGTATGAATCATGAGCGAGTAAGTAAACGCATATTTTTTAATAATTGGAAATCTTATAAGAGAAAACGTTAATTCAATAAATTTAAATTGTGTTTATTCCAAATATCGTGACAGAAGGTTTTAATACCGCCATCATTTTTGGAACCCCAAGCCAGAAATCTTTGGATACCGGAAGCATTTTTAAAAAAACATACAAATTCAATATATATTTTATCTTCATCTTTAAAATGATTTAGATTTTTAGGAATATTGATATAAATACCATTTTTGAATTTAAGCTGATAATATTTATCAATATCATTGTTTGATATTGGTATAAAATATTTGTGATTAGCGCTCCATGTCAATTGATTATAATATGTATTATTCAATATATTTTGTATTCTATAATTACCTTCCCAATTATTTTTTAAAATTATATAGTTAATTGTAGTATTGTTATCAAAATTATCAATATCAGTATCGGTAGTATAATTTACATTTTCTAAATTATATAATTCATATAAATTACTCAGGTCAATTTTATTATTGATATTAATAGAATTATTAATCATATTTTCTTTTTTAAGTATAAACTCTTTTAAATTGCCATTGATACCATCATAAGAAATATACATTCCAGTTCTGATATCATTATTATAAATATATTTATCAGTTAACCAGACATTAAATGATATAGTATAATTAGTATTATTGATATTATTTTTATCAAAAAGTTTATTTACAATATCATTTTTAGGAATATGAGGACTACATGTAACACCGCAATGACTGGGTCTTACAACAAGTGTTCTTAATATATCAGCATATTTATCAAGTTTATCATAACTCCGTGTATGTTTCAACTTGATAATTCTATTAGAATATAGATGTTCATTCTTATAATATTCTTTATAATTATCAAAATATCTTTTATTTTTAATGTAATATGGTGGTAACTTCACATTATCATTAATTATTTTAGAACTTTTAATTTTATTATTTTTACAAATATAATTAGTTAAAACGATATTATTATTCCAACATTCAGGGTCAGCAATAATATCATTTCTTGTTTTGATAAAATCTATATTATTATAATAGTACCATTTGCCGATGTAATTAGCTTCTTTATTATCATAAGGGAAAAGCTTATTATTCCAGTTCCATTTATTATCAACATAATTAAAAGATTGTCGTATAGGATATATAACAGAGTAAAGATTAAATGATATAACGCATTTTATATAAAATAATAATAATAAACTTCTCATATTAATAATAATTATATTTAAATATTTAAATAAGAATATTCAATATATCCAAAATAATTTAAACATATAATAATATTATTAAATTATCTGGGATGTTAAGGTTTTTGTCTAAACCATTTAAAAGATGGGCATTTAACAGAGCTAAAAGATATACTAATTATTATATTAAAAAATATAATAGAAAATATATAATTAAATATCTAAATAAGCAAAGAAAAATCGCAGAATTGAAAAATAATAAAAACCATGCATTACTTGCTGGTAAGATAAATGATATAGATTTGTTAAAAACCATTGAAGATAAATTAGAAATTAAGGCACAAAGGGAAGATATATTATTTATAATAAATGCACACCTAATAAATACATCAAATATATGTGAAATATACGACTATATATTTATTTTTGATTTTTTAAATTATATTATCAATTTAAATAGTATTAATAAAAAGGATATAGGATTGGACCATTCTAAGGTGAGAGAATATTGGTTAAAACGTGGTCCCAGGATATTCATAACATCAATAATATTTGTAGTAACAAATTATTTACTATATACACGATTAAAAGAGATAGATAATAATACTAATATTTATCTAATATCAATAAATATACTAACACTGATATTATCTTTCTATATGTTATATTATAGATTGCCGGATAGTATAGAATCGGCGATAGCAAGAACGACACATGATTATTATGTGAAATATAAAAAGGAATTAAAATCAATAGTATAATATTTAATTAAAAGATAGTAATAATAATCCAACAGAAGTTAATATAATACCAGCAATACCTCGTTCAGATATTAAAATGGTATTTTTATTTTGATAATATTGGTTATAATAATAACTATAAACTAAAATTATCATAATTTCCAATGAAACGAAAGCTCTAAAATATGCTGGATTAGGACATACTTTTATAATATGATAACTTAATAATATTAAGAAAAACACGATAAACGCATAAATATAATATTTGGGTTTATATAATTCATCACAATGTTGTGTATAAAATGATAGAAAATATGCGATACATAATATACCAACTAATATATTAACAATGATTGGAAAAATGTAACTAGGTGTATCGTCTATTCTTAAAAACATGATTAAAGATGCCGACATGATACTCCTAATAATAGACAAGTGTACCCAATACATTAGTAAGGTGGTCTATATAAATGTAATAAAATAATAAAAAATTGATTGATATAGTAAATTAGAATATTTATAGCAAACCATGGCTCAAAAGAATTTCGTTGTTTCATTTAATGCGAGTAATGATAATACAAGATCTGTATTATCGGGATATAATAGTGAAATTATGGAAATCATGATTAGAATTAATACGTGTGATAATTATTGTCATGCGCAAAATAGTAAAATAGCAATAATAAATGATTTTATAAATACAAACAAAGAAAGTATAGAACATATAATATATATATATAGCTTTGAATTAGCATTAACAAAGTATAAAGAAAGATTTAATGGATTAAATAGTATTATTAATGTGTTGATAAAAGATTTAGTAATAATGATTATAGACGAAATAATATGCATATATGAAGCACATGAAGTGGAGATAAATCCGATAGTTGATTATAATACTATTAATAAATGTAAGGTAGAGCGAGAAGATTCGCCTACTATTGAAAACATTGATAACGGATTACAATTTAATATGGATGTAAGGGCTAATTATAATACAATTATTGGGAATATGATATCAGAAAACAGTAACTATTAATTAATATAAAGTGCTTCTTTAATCTTGAAAATGTCTGTTTTAATTTGTTGATTTTCGTTTTTAAGTATTTCATTTTCTTTTTTTAATTCGCTAACTTGTTTATTTAAATCTTTTATTGCTTCTACAAATACAGGTGCAAGTTTTTCATAACAAACTGTTAGGTAGTTATTACCGGATTTAGATACAATATCGCCATTTTTATTTTTAACACTATCAAATGGGGCTAATTTTACTAGCTCGGGTAAAACCTTTTGAACATCTTGTGCACTCAAACCTATATTTTTTTCATTTGTAAAACCGTTTTCAACAGCTAATTCGTTTGCTTTATAATAATATCCTTTTAAATTGTCAATAATATCAAGAGGGTTATCAATATTACTAATAAATTCTTTTAATCTTTTATCAGAGTAATATGCTGTAATGGAACCAGTCGCTACAACATTACCAATAATATGTAATTTTTCAACAGGTTCAATAGATGTTCCTCCTGTTGTTTCATTAAAATTTAATAATTCACTTCTACCAACACCTAGATTACCATCTTTATTTATGCGAAACTGTGTTTGAGCAGCTTTTTGAATATTAACTATACTTCCGGCGATTGTATCATCATTGGGGCCACTGTATGTTTGATTAACAATTAAAATACTTTCTGTATGGGATCTTTCCAATTTCATTGAACTAAAATTAATATAATTATCAGGATTATCAAGTGAAAAAGCTCCTTCTACAATTAAGTCACTTTTAAGAGTTACAGGATTATCAAAAACAAAATTATAATTTTTGGGTGCCGCAGAAATAAAAAACTCTTTATCGAGTGAACCACTATCTAAAATAATATCTCTAAGTGAGAAAAACTTATTATACCAACCACCGTTTTGTGTTTGCATTTCGTCAATCAATGGTGGGATAGCAATATCGTCTAATGTAAATGTGTTTAATCTACCAGATAATATATTAGAATTATTTTCTATAACGTTTATTCCATTTATTTTAAAAGCACCATTTGATGTATTTATATCACCATTGACATCTAATCTAAAAGCACTATTTGGCATAGTACCTATACCAACACAATGTGTGGGTTCGGGAGTTTCTGAGGGATACCAAATTTTATTATCCTCTTTTGCCCATTTAGACGAACCTTGTGTAGCTAATATTAATTGATTACTATCATTGAATTGAAAATCACCTTCAAAAATTTTTAACATACCTTTTATGTTTGAAGATGCCGAAGGAAAACTATCAAAATCATCAAATTTTAATGGTACACCATTAATTAAAATATTACTACCTGCGGGTAATGAAATATTACCAGCTATTTGAAGTTCGCTTTCGCTATTATTCCATTTGAGTGATTCAGACTGAGCAATATTATATTGGTTATTACCTAATAAATTACCTATTAATATACCTCCACCTATACTAAAATTATTACGTCCTGTCCCTCCTCTACTAACTGATAATGTTCCTGATGAAACATTAGTAGCATCAATAGAAGTTATTTCACTACCATTGCCTTTAAATTTAGCAGCATTTAATGTTCCAGCTCCATTATTCCAATATAAACTACTACTTTGTTCTATTGTCGTAATACCACCATATAGTAGTTGTAGCGGTTTAATATTATCCACGCCTATACCACCTCTAATTATGGGTAAAATACCATCTGTAATATTACATGTATTAATCAAAGTAATATTACTACCAATCGCATCTATTTCTTCACATTTAATATTACCGATAATATCTAATGCATTTTCTGGCTCTGTTACACCAATACCTATTTTACCAAAAAAAGAACTATTACCATATACATGTAATAAATTACTATTAGCTTCACCTTCTTCGTAATTAATCTTTAATATATTATTTAAATTATTATGTTCATTTCCTATAATATTAGAAGTAAATAACTCGCCATTAATAAGAGCATCACCATTAATATCTAATGTTTTTATAGGAGAATCATTATTAATACCAATATTGCCATTTTCTTTAATAGTAATGTAATCAATAAAAGTACCTCCATAAGAATTGCTTTTATTGTTTTGAATTCTATAATCTCCTGATTCAGTCGATATTTGCCATACCATTTTATTAGACTCTATTATATAAGGTATTATTATTTTTAAATAATTAATATTATGTTAATTCTTTTCCATAAAATTTCCCATTATTTTCATATATCTTATATTTTTCAATAGTTTTTTTTTTATAATTATCTAAATTGGTCTTATTTGTATTAAGATCAGTTAATATATTTCTTTGCTTTGTTTTAGGGTCTATATTGCGATTATGATTATATTCTAATTTTTTTTGCTTATTAGCTTCATACCATTTTTTATAATTTAATCTTTTTCTTTCGGCAAGTGTCATTACGTTGACATCAGGAATATCTTTGACATCAGGAATAGCTTTGACATCAGGAATATCTTTGACATCAGGAATATCTTTGACATCAGGAATAGCTTTGACATCAGGAATATCTTTGACATCAGGAATAGCATTTTCGTATTTTAAATAAAATCTTTCAATGATGTCACGAGATGTCCGCATTCGTGTTTTCATAATTTCTTTTAATTTATTATTAATTATGGGATAATAATGCGACACAAATGCGCTTCTAAATCCGTCAATACATATATTTTTTTGAATATCCACATTTCTCAAAGATTCACAGATGCTATTAAAACTGGCTTTTGTAAAATTTTGTTTTACCCAATTATCTTTACCAATAAATAAATAAGGTCTAGGATAAGTATCTAAGGAATACTTAATTAATTTTGCTAGTTTTTTATTATATTCCTTCAATTGGGTGCTATCTAATTTATAAGAAATAGCATTATGTTTTTTAACATTTTCATTAAATACAAAGCTAATTATTCTCGATACTTTGCCATTTTTCAGTTTTTTTAATAATATATAATTATTATCTTGTTTGGCATCTTCGGCTTTATAAATAATATCCATAACATATTTTTCGTGTCTTGATGGAAAATCCCATACATTTAATGCTATCAATAATATAATTTGGTGTTTAATAAATATATCATTATTATGTTTCATACCGTTTTTTCTATCATTTTTAGGTAATTTATTCACATCATCTTGATATTCTTTTTGTAATTTATCAATAATATCTAGTAGTTTATCGTAATTAATAAATTGTTTTTTTTCATTTTCTGTTGCAATAATATTCTCGTCGTCTCTATTATTTTCTAGTTCTGTGAAAAGATTTTGTAAAGCCGATATTTTAAATCTAAGTTCATTCTCTTCTCCTACTAATAATTTTATTACTCTAACTAATGCTTTAAGGTCTTTATTAATAGTCGCGAGACTTCTTTTGTTATCATTATGATATTTAAATATTTCCAATAATAGTTCTCTATTATTTATAGCAATCCAAGAAAGATCATCGGCATCTTTAAATTTAGCGAAACAAGGAAAAGTTTTTGTAAAGAACAAGATACGCTTAGCATATTCGGCTTCTGTTTTAATATTATTAGCTTTTTGATTATTAGTATATAATGAAATATATTTACCTTCTTGAAAATCTTTTATTGTAATGGTATTAACGATAATTTTACTGGAATCTAGATTCTCCCATTTATAATCAAATAACATTATATCATTACTCCATGCATTATTACAAGGTTTACCTAATTCGTCACAGTATTTTTTATAATCACTAAATAGGCCTTTTAAATTCCAAAAGTTATCATCGTATAACTTAGATAATTTGTCAGATATACTATCTTTTATTTGAATTAAATCCTTATAATTCTCTTTAATTTTGTAATATTCAACCTTGGACATTGTACTTAATACTTAATATATATATAAATAAAATATCAATTTTTCATATATAATAAAACGAGTACATAATCTTATAAATGAAAAGAAAATCTTAGAGTCTATAAATTTTAATGTATTTATAAGATTATGTACTCAAAATTTAAAGCATAAAAATAATTAATTGTCAAGCTGTGTAGGGAAGCCTCTAATATTCTTAATAAGTTCATCATCGGCAATATCTTCTGATATTGTTATTAAAGTATCATTGTATTTTGTTACATCACTCATTATTAATATTTACAACATTTTAAACCTTATATATTAATAGAATGACAAGTAAATGCGATAATGTTATATCTTTAAAACAGTACGGGCCCACGTGCTGGTTTAATAGTATTTTGATGGCAATATTATATAGTGATGGTAGTCGTAAAATATTGCTAGAAAAATCTAAAAGATGGAATAAAAGAATCCTTTTATTTAGAACGATTGATTATATATTAAAAAATAAATATTTGCGCACTGATAGTGGCAGTAATGATTATAAATATTTTGATAAAATAAGACCCGAATATTTATTAGATAAATTATATAAATATGATAGAAAGAAGTTTGTATTTAATTTAAAAAAGCATAAAGGCGGATATATTTCAGAATTGTATATCAGAAAAGTATATAAATTATTAGGTGTAAAAGTATTATATTTAGATATTGTATGCGACGAGTTATATTATTCTTTATATAATAATATCAATAAAATAAGTATAATTAATGATAGAATAAATTACAATTATAAATTTGTAACAGAACAAACTGTAAAAGAAAAGTTTGATAATCCCGATATTATAATTATAACCGATTATGTAAATAATTGCGCAAAAATAAAAAAATATCCAAAACATTATAAGGTAGATAATAAATCAACATTGTACAAGAATGCTATAAAAAAGGCAAGCGAATTAGTAGCGGATAATGGCGATGAGTATGTACAAGATTCGGTATTACTAGGTAATTGGAACATAGGTAATAACGGAATTGGCGGACATTCAATAGCAGGGATAACATGTAAAAAAGAAAGATATGTTTACAATGGCTGGACACGCACAACATTAGACCCAAATATTAAAAATATAAATCCAGAGGATATTAATGTATGGGAAGAGGTATTAAATAAAAAAGGGTTATTGTTTTATTACAATAAGCATTTAAAAATATCGGTATGGAAGTTACCAGTTAATGCTAAACTAATAAAACTAAGTGAAAAAATATCAATACCGTGTGAATTAATGAAATATAATTGGAATGTAAATAAGAACAGTGATTTTTGTTTAAATCCAAGGAAATGTATATTGGATAAAATGGACCCCAAAGATTTGTGTTTTTCATTCAATAAAGGGCGTAGATGTATTATTTATGTTAAAAAGGATATTAAATCAGATAAATCAGATAAATCAGATAAGAAATGTCCAGAAGGCAAGGTATTAAATCCATTGACAAATAGATGTATCAAAATAAAAACAATCAACAAAGTGAGAAAAAATCCTCTAAGTAAACCTGAAAAACCGGATAAGAAATGCCCAGAAGGTAAAGTGATAAATCCTAAAACAGGACGATGTATTAAGATAGCGCCAATAAAACCGGATAAGAAATGCCCAGAAGGTAAAGTGATAAATCCTAAAACAGGACGATGTATTAAGATAGCGCCAATAAAACCAGATAAGAAATGCCCAGAAGGTAAAGTGATAAATCCTAAAACAGGACGATGTATTAAGTTAAAATAGATATTTATATATGTAAGTTAAATAGTATTTACTATTTTCAATAGTTTTTAGATTTTCAAAATCAATTGAAGCATCATTTTCCTTGCAAAATAACAATAAATAGTTGAAAAGTATATCATCATCATTTATTTTATTATCAGGATTAGGAAATATATTAAGAATTTTATAAGTATTATATGAGGTTTTTCTAAGTAAACATACATAGTTTAATAGATTATTTACATCATCGCTATTATAAATACCAACCAATGTCGTTGAACTAATAAAACGATTTTTATTAAGCCAGATAGTATCGTCTAAAATTTTCTGTTTATATTCTAAATTACTATTTTTGCTCCAATCGTAAAAACAGCTATATACATTATTATAATTTAAATAACAAATATTATTCTTATTACCATTAAATTTGCTAAATTTATCGGGTCCTAATCCCATAGGATACGTAGCAACTGATGATAATTTTAAAAGAAGTAGAGCACAATATATAAAAAGTTTCTTCGTCATTATTATAATAATATGTTATTTTTTTATATAGTATGAATAATATTACATGTTTCAGATGGATCAAAATTATGAATAGGATTAGAGACTTTATTGCATTCGTAACATATAAACTTGTAATTATTTGAAGCATTAATATATATTTGATTTCTAGTCCCGCATATAGGTTTAAAACACATATTATCGTTAATATATATATACGAATTTCGTTCTATATTTTTAGCATTTATTATTAATTCATTTAAGCGATTTTCTTTCAATATTATAGTATTTGTATTCATTTTATTATATAAGTTTTTTAGCTCATTTTCCAATAAAACGTTTTTATATAACTTATCGGTTGAACTTATGTCAGTATAGTTTATTTTTCTCCAATATATTCCATTTATACCACAATGTTCGCAAAAAAATTCAAGTAAGTTATGATTTTCTATTTTTTTGTTTTCTTTTGGTAATATGTAATATTTAACTCGAATAATAAATGCGAAATGCCATATTACCCAAATAGCTAAATAGATATAATGAATAATTAAATCGTATTCAATATTTTTTTCAGGATAATAATAAGGCATCAGCGATACCATACCCATGTTGCTACCCAAATAGATGTAAACATGGAATATATACCAATCCATTAACGTTTGATTACCGAGTATAGGTAAATAAGAAGAAGTAACAATACTGTATGCGATGGATGTAAGAAACAATGTAACACTATATGCTATTCTTTCTCCCAAATTATCATGAGGGTCCATGCTAATATTGAAAAAACTAACGAGAGATATTAATGACATGACAAAGATGATGCGCCAAACATAAACCCAATAATTTCTTTTAACAAAAATGTGAATAAATCTTTTATATTTTTTCATCTTATTATTATGCGGGGAATGTTGGACAATCATATATTTCCATTCCGATAGATGATTAATAATATTTTTGTTAGTATTTACAATCCAATTAATATCATAGTTATCGCATTTAGTTATTTCTATTTCAATTTCCAAATCTTGTATATCAAAGGGAAAATTATCTAATTCTACTTTATCTATAAAGCTGATATTGTAATAGTAATAAATAACATTTTTATATTTGTTATTACTCTTGTGAAGGAACGGCCCTTCTTGTTTTTCGGATTTAATTTCATACTTATTTAAAAAGAGTATATTAAGTGGTTTCCAAGATGGATTATAGTTTGTTTTACCATACGATAAAATGTAATATAGGTCAGATATACTAGGTAACCATTCAACTTTAATACGCAAAACACATTCAAATTTTTGTTCTATTTGTTTAATATTAGTAATGCTAGTTATATCAATTGTTACTAATATATTTTCTTCATTAATTTTAGGTTTAAAATATTTATAACAATTATTTTGTAATAAACGCATATAATCAAACTCCCTAATGTCTTTTAATTGAAAGTGTTGAAGTACAATATCATTAAATGTGATATTTTCACAACAGTTATTAGTACAATCTAATAATGAGTTTGCATGAGATACAAATGGTGTATTTATGTCTCTTAGATTTTTACCAATAAATATAGTATTTTCTTCAACCTTATTCCATACTGTACCAATATTAGGACATTTTGGATCAGGTATGAAAAAATTATTATCAAAGTGAATTAGATCGTTTAGATTTATAATGTCATCAATAGCTTCTATGTTAAATGTTATGATATCACAATTAGTAGTATCATATTTATATTTGATCAATTGTTTCATTTTATCATTAGTATTTGAGATATCAGTATAATTATTTAAAAGATGTGAGATATCAGTTTGAATCCAAACCTTATCATTAATAGAATAACTGTGATTATTATTTTTCAATATGCATATATATTCTAATATATTATTTCTAAGAATATGAGGTGAAAAACATAATGCCGAATCGTTAATCTTAAACATATATATGTGTTCTGTAAATACATCAGAATCACCCAATAATATATCTGGTACAGTTATACCGTCTCTATTACTACTATCTTTTCTAAACGCCCATTTACCAATGATATGATTATCGTTAATATAGATGTCGTAATTTTCTTTGCCAATTGGAATATTTTCTGCAAAAAATTCTAAGTTAGTACCATATATAAGCATTCTATTTTCTTTTGCAAACCAAGAACCTTCAAAATGTTCCTTGCAAATCTTATTAATTTTACTTTTATTATTATTAGCATATTCAATTGATTTTTCATTTTTTTTATCAACATCGTCAATTATTACATCATATATAGAGTGTATAAAAAATCCAGTAATATTATTATCATTAATTGTTATGTCGTTGCTATTGAATTTCATACTATAAATTATAAATGAGTTATAGCCAAATTTCAATGTACTAAAACCTATATATGTGGAGTTTTTCAATTCTTTTTGTTTTATACGACATTCTTCTATGGAATGTAATTTTTTACCACATTTAATTGCTTGTTTAAAATCTTTGCCACATAATATATCTGTATTTTTCATAAAAAAATGTTTATACTATTAATAATTATACAATTTATTCTCTATACAATCTCCCGTTTATAAAGCCATATCTATCATCTGTTTTCATTTTACTAATATATTTTTTAATATAATACTTTGTATCTGTATGATGTGTTATTCTTTTTGTAAAAATATCGTGCAATTGTTTATTATCTAAATTCTTTTCATAATTCAACATAAGATTCCATAGGATGTCATCTGTATTCAAATAGCTAATATTGATAAAATTAATAACAAGCACATAACTTTTAATATCATCTAACAGATTCTCGGGTTGATTATAAATAATATATGAGTATATTTTATCTTGAATACAGTCGGGCAAATTATCCCATATGAGTGACATTGTTACATTGATATAAATATAACAATAATCAATTTTTAATAACACTATATAATAAATGGTAAAAAAAATAAATGGAGGTATACTATATAAATTTGATGTAGGTAAAATAGGCCGAATATCTATTGAAAGGGAATATAATAATACATTAAACTTAGATACTGATGGAATAAGTTTAATGAGAGAAGTTAATGCGTTTGCGCATTCGTTGGATTTTAAATCTAAAAATAACGTTTTAACAAATCCGAATAGTTATATTTTTTTGATTAAGGATAATATACCGGATGTTGACAATTATTTTGAAGATAATTTACGTAAGCACGTTTGTAATAATCGCGAATTTATAGACTTTTTGATAGATATATGCTTTGACGAATCCTTGAATATGGATGAAAACTCGCCAAATACAATGTCATTCGTAAAATTAGCAGATACACTAAAAAAACTAACAGATTTTATATTATACGATGATTATTCTGATATAGACGAACAACATACAATAGGTGATGATGATACAGAAACGCTTAATTTCATGAAGAATATTAAGTTATTATATGGAGACAATTATAAAAGAGCTACGCGAGCAGGCGCGGGTAGTAACGATGTTTCATTAGAATATCCAGATGAGTATTATATACCGATTGTTAGTTTCAAAAGTTATAATGATATCAAAACCATTTTTTCACCATATATATCTCCTGAATTCTTTGATAATTTATCAATTATTATAGGTTATTCTAATATGTTTAGATATTGTGGTTTATTTACAAATAGAACAAATACATATAAATCATTGAATAAATTATATCATTTGCTAATATATTATCCGTTTTATGAAGATATTGCTGAAAAGAATAAATATATACGAGAATTATATAAAGAAACTTATTTTACTTTAATAGAGATAACAAAAAGAATATATAAAATATGTACTGGTAGTAAATTAAATAAAACCAATGTAAAATCAAGGTCAAAAAGCACGAAAAAATCAGAAAAACCGCAAAGATCTTCTACACGACTTTCTAAAAAATGATATTAAAGTTAATTATTTTTATACAATAATGAAGAAACTATTTCATATTTCTGATATACATATACGTAATGGAGATAAAAAAACATCAAGATATCAAGAATATTCAATAGTATTTGATAATTTATTTGTATCTTTAAAAACCAATATAGAAAAATATGAATTGGATAAAACGGATTATCTAATAATTGTTTCTGGTGATATTTTTCATAACAAAAATGTAATAGGCAATTTTGGTTTAGAATTATATAATAAGTTTATCAAAGGATTGACGGATATTGGTAGGACTATTATATTTCATGGGAATCATGATAGAAATCAAAATGAGATAGACCAACCATCATTAATTTCATCAACAATAGAAATGAATAATCTGACTATATTAAAAGAAACACAAGCTTTTATTATTAATGATATAGGATTCAGTTATGTAAATATTGATGATACATTAGATAAAACTGCTACTGTTGGTCGCGTTAAAAAATTGCCAGATTTTCCAAAAATAGAATGTGATACTCTTAAAACGGTGGCATTATTTCATGGAACATTTGGAAATGTCAGATTATATAACGGTACACAGGTATTAAATAGTACAAATCCGTATCCTTTTGAATGGATATCACAATTTGATTATGCATTATTGGGTGATATTCATTTGAGACAGAAAGGTATGTATGGTGATTTGTTATGGGGATATGCGGGTTCTCTTATTCAACAAAATTATGGCGAAGACATTATAAATCACGGGTATATGATATGGGATCTAAAATCGGGAACTGTTGAAAATATCAATGTTTATAATCCGTTTGGATTTATAAATATAACATATCAAGACGATAATATATATATACGTAAACGAGGTAAATATGATATTATATTAAAAGATATAATAGAAAACGAATATTTTCCAAGAAATATAGATATTAGAGCATATGCTGAAATATCTGTTGAAGGATATACGAAGTTATATAATATTTTAAATAATAATAACATTAATTATAAGTGTCTTAGAAATCGCGTGACGCAGAAAAAGGTAGAAGATAATGCGGATAAATCTCTTCAAGTTGATAAGGAGACCTTTATAGAATATTTAAATACAATTATACCCAAGGAATATTATGATAAAGCGATAGATATAATTAGAAATAATGAGATATTATTATTTGATAATATTAATTGCCCAGAAGAACTTATAGATGAATGTACGAAAAAGAATAAGGATTTAATACAATTAATTAAAACTTATAATACGAATACAATGTTAAATGGTAATAAAAATATAAAATATCCGTTTTGTATTGAACAATTAGAATGGGAAAATTTATTTTGCTATGAATCAGGAAATTGTATTAATTTTGCAAATGCAATTAATAGCACTTTACTAATATGTGGTAATAATGGAACGGGGAAATCGGCAATATATGATATTATAACACTATCTATATGGGGTGTAATAACAAAAGATAAACAATCTCAAATGTCAAAAAATAGTATTATAAATTATAAACATAATAAGGGTGTAACGTCGATAGATATTTCAATAAATGGTAAAAAATATAATATAAAAAGAACATTCAATGCGATTTTAAAGAATAATATAGAAATATATGAATATCTGGATATGGAAAAGCATTTAATAAGTAAAAACAATGCATGTTCAGAGTTCATAAAAAATAATCTAGGTTCGCTTGATGATTTCTTAACATGTTCAATGATAACACAAGTAGTAGACAATGATATATTGCGTATGGATTATAAGGATTGCACTGCAATTATAGATAAGGCATCAAATATCAATGAAATATACGAACTATTTAATTTACTAAAATTGAGTTTAAATAAGTATAAAGATTACAAAAAGACGATTGAAAATAAGCGCGATGTTTATAAGCATATTATTTCAAAAAACAATGCTAATACGGGTAATAAGGATGTATTATTATTACAATTAGAAAAAAACAAAGAAAAATATGATAAACTGGTAAAGGAAAATAATAGGATAGATATAGATATAAATTGTGATAATAATTTAGAATTATTAAATCATGATTATGTATATCATGATACATTAGACACAGATAGTTATCATACTTTATGTAGTGAATTAAATGAATTAAAGATTTATTTTAAGGATAAAACGTATATTGAGGTTAAGAAAAAATCAGATAAATATTCAATTAGCATGAAAAAGCATGATAATTGTGATAAACCATGTGAATATTCTTTCATCAAGGATGAAACAGAGTATCTATCGCAATATAAAATGGAAATAGATTGCGATATTGATTACATTAGCATAGAATATGATAGAATAATTAAAGAATTAAATATTATAGAATTGGATAAGCCAAATAAAATAATTAAACCTAAACGAGATATATGTGATATTGAAAAAGATATTGGCAATATGTTTAAAACCGATACAGGATCTTCTATACAACAATTAAGGGATTTTATTGTTAATAATAAACTATATGTTGATAATTATAATTTGACGGAATTGATATCATATGATTGTTATATAAAACTCTTAGAATTGAAGGAAAAAACAAATAGTGATTTGATTAAATGTGATAATAATTATATAGAATATGACAAACAATTACAAGCATTATATTCGTCTAAGTCTGAATTAAAAATAATATCAAGACCGGATTATGAATATGATGAGAGTATTGGTATTATCAGTAATAATAATGATATTAGTATGATTATAGAAAACAATGATAAAATATTAACAGATTGTTATGAGAAGCTAGATATTCTAGATAAATTGAGGAGTGAACTAAATAATTATAATGAAGAACTGTGGAATTTAAGAAATAATAAGAATAATGAGTATGATCCTAAATGTAAATATTGCTGTAACAGACCATGGGTAAAAAGGATTAAGGAACTAGAAACGAGTATTTATGAAACTGATAAAAAGATTACTGAATTGGATGACAATATTTATAATACTAATATAGAATACATAAAAGTTTATAATGAGAATGATTTAAACAAAAGTAAAATAGAAAATACTGAATTGTATAGATTATGGGACAATTATAATAAATACATAGCGAATAGCAAACAAATAGATGATGATATAAGCAAGGTTATTTCAAAAATTAGTGATAATAAAAAGAATAATAATACAAAATTACTTGATAGTATCAATAAAGATATTGACAATTTTAGAATTAATGCAAATAGATTACATAATGAATTAACTGAATATAATGATTATTTAGTATATTGTAAATATATCAAAAAGTATGATGAACTTGGGAATAAGAAGAGTTTATATGAAAGTAAAATGAGATATAAAAGATATATAGAGCCAAGAATAATTAAATTAAAAGAATTAGAGAAATCCTATAATGATTGGTATGAATATAAGGAGACTAATGATATAATTAATGCATATAGATATATTGAATTGAGCAAAATAATACGTGAAGTTGATGTAAAGATTTCAAATAATAATAAAAAAATAACAAAAGACAAAGTATTGGCCAAAACAAAGATAATTAGAGATATAGATGAAAGTAATAATGAGATTAAAACTATTACTGAAAAAATAGCACATATAGATGCCTTAGAAAATTATAATACTAATAATTTAAATAATTATTATTACTATGATAAGGAGTTACATAAAATAAATGATGTAATAATAATATTAGATATAATAATAAGTAATTTCAAGGATTATAGAATAAATTTGTATAAGGAACATATATTGAAGAGATTGATAGAGAAGACTAATAATTATATTAAGGATTTGTGTCATGAGGAAACTAAAAAGTTCAAATTAGATTATATGATAAATCAACAGAAGGATATAATACATATTAATTGGTTGATTCATAATGTTACAAATGATAATATAGAGCAAGTTATATCAATAAATCAGGCATCTGGGTTCCAAAGATTTGTAATATCATTGGCATTGAGAATGAGTTTATATTCAAATACACAATGCGAGCAGATATTTATTGATGAGGGATTTACGGCATGTGATAAGCAGAACTTGTCATTGGTGCCTGGATTTTTGAAGAATTTACTTAATACATTTAGCGGGGTTGTAATAATGTCACATATAGATGTTATTAAAGAAAGTATGGATATAGTGACAAATATAGAATATAATAATAAAACGAAAACTTCTAATATAAATTATAATATTTAAAGATATTACATTATTATAGTATAAAATAATGGCGTATCCATATATATCTAGTAATATATGTGGAAGTTTAGGGGAACAATTATTTCAGATAGCAAATGTATTTAAATTTGTCAAAGAATCGCGAAAAAATAAGATAAGGAGAAAGGTTGTTTTTAAGAAGGACGAAAATAGATATTGGGATACTATATTTAATGGAATATTTAAGATATATGACGAGGGTGTATATAATAACATTGATTTTTTAGAATTACATGATAATTTAGAAAGCTACTATGATAATAATTCAAATATAAAATTAACAAATTGCTGTAATATATTTGACGAAAATATTAAGGAAAGGATGGTAAGAATAATATATAATGACGATGATTTAATGTATGGCGCATATTATAAATATAGAAATATACTTGATCATTTTGGAGAAGATACAACAGATAATGATATGGTATCGATAGAATATGATAATAACTTGGATAATGAATATTATATAAATGGAGTTGAACATGTAGGAATTAAAAACATAGTAATATTTTGTAAAAATAAGGATGAGTGTAAGACAGTATTTACGAGGGGTAAATATAATATATATTATGTAGAAAACATGGATGCTGAGGAGGAGATAATATTATTTTCAATGTTTAAGAACAATATTATATCCGGGTCTATGAATAATTTATGGGCTAGTTACATAAGTCATTATGATAATAAGATTGTTGTAGCTCCTAAAATAATGAAGGATAATGGATATAATAACATAACAACTTATTTATAGTTATATGACGGCTTTAATTTTATTTAATTTATTTTTATCAATATTGTTATACAATGCGTTGAAGCAATTTTGCAAATTTAAAAAGTCATATTCGTCGTAAATTATTTCATAGTAATATTTCAATTGATAATTACAGTATCTTTTATTATCAAGTTTAAAAATCATTTCTTTGTATACTTCTATATCGCCAAAAAGGTTATCGGTATCGTATACAGATAATATTAGATTAGTATTATCTGTATATTGTAATATATATTCTTTATTAAATATGGGGCAATTATTATTATTAATAACATCAGTAATAATATTATAGTTACCATATTTGATAGAAATTATAATATCATTTTAGAAAAAAGATCTATATTGTTATTAGATGCGAAACTAATTAGATTAATCTTTAACAGATTCATTTATATAATATAAGATTTAAAAAAAGTATATATTATAATACTTATATAAAAATATGAATCATGAAATACCAATATGGACTAAAAATAGATATATAGTGTCGGGTTATAGAAAGGGTAATTCAAATAAATTAGGATATATGGTATCAATATTTAAAATTCATAATGAGACTATTAATATATGGACGCATTTTATAGGACTATTATACTTTTTGAATAATTTAATATTAAATGTAAATGAAAATACTGCACTAGTTTTGTATGAAATTGTTTGCGTTATATGTTTTGGAATATCAACAATTTATCATACTTATATGCCTTATTCTCAACAAAATTATATGTTATTATTGAAATTGGATTTAATTTCAATTATATTAAATATTGTTACTTCAAATATATTGATATATCATTACTGGTTTTGGTGTTATGATGATATAAAAAAAATATATTATATCATATCATTATTATATTTGGGGGTAGGATTTGTGATATTGCTAAATGTAGATATTATTAAACAATATAATTACATATTGGCATATTATAGTTTATATAATTTAGGTATAGTTATAAGTTATTATCATATTAATATCATATCGCATGGTAATGTAAATGAAATAATAAAATATAATTTTATAAAGCCATTACAATATTTTGGTATAGGTTTTATAATATATACTACAAAAATGCCAGAACGGATTGTATCGCAATACTTTGATATATATGGAAGTAGTCATCAATTATGGCATATATTTTCTTTCATGGGTAGTTATTATTATCATGAAGAAATTATAAAAAATATAAATTATAGATTAATAGATAATTGCTATTATTGTTTTAATAATGCGAGTGCGATGGCTGCTCTAACATCCAATTGTGTAATATGATCATCCATAATATTTCTTTTTTCTTGCATTTTATCTTTGATTAGCGATAGTTCGATTTCGTAAATCCACGTTCTTTCATGACTATCTCCTGAAAGAGTATCTACTGAATATTCATCTAAATCAAATGTAATATAATTGCTTTCTTTAAGCAAGAGAGTTTCTCCATATTCAGATGCGAAATTATCATAAAATTGTGCGTTTTCTATACAAGACTCCATGTCCATCCATGCTTCGCTAATAATTTTTTGCATAGTATCTATTTTAGAAATAGATTGTTGGAGTTCATAAATATTATTTTCGTCATAGGTTAGTTCAAGTTTTTCGTCAAGATTGTTGAAGATGTCGGCTACTTTGCGTTGCAGGTGGCTGCCGTAGAGCGGCATATTTTGGTTTGCTTGTTGGTTTGCTTGCTGGTTTGCTTGTTGGTTTGCTTGCTGGTTTGCTTGTTGGTTTGCTTGCTGGTTTGCTTGTTGGTTTGCTTGCTGGTTTCTGACATTGTAACAATAAACAAAATCAATTTTCAATAAAAATAGAACAAATGTTAGCAATCTACATAGAATGTTTGCACAGGGCTAATGAACCCCGAATCCTTAGATATAATTCTATAATGAAAGTGTTTGCTTAATGCTATTGTAAATGCTTTGTTTACTTTGTATTTATCAGGACAATATATTCGTATATCTGCTCTTTTATTTTTAACAATTGCCAAACCACTATTGCTAAAACCTTTATATGCATCATATGGATTGTTGATAACAAATCCTGTATTATTGGATGCCCAATATATAACTTTGGTACCATCTTCGTAATCAGACATATCAATAGAATAATTCAAATTAGCACCTTCGGGATATTGTGGTTCAATAAATAAATTAGATGGTATAAATGTGGTACCTAAAAAGGGCAAATATGTTTCTTTTTTAAGCAATAAAAATACAACAGCAATTAATACAAAAATGCTGAGTATACGAATAAATAAATTACAATTATTATCAAGCAATATATACGCTGATGTAATGATAGTGAATAACATTATAACCATATATAATATGATATTAATATACAAGTCAGTAAAAAAAACTTTGTTCATTATTACTATATAAAAAGAATATAATTACTATTTAGCCTCTATAAATTTCATCAGCCACGCCCATTTTAATTGTTTCTTTGGAATTAAATTGAATATCTTTAATCAATAGACTATTTAGCATTTTTTTAGTGATTTTAGTTTTCGTCAAATAAATATTATTAATATGTTCTTGTACTTTAATACAATTTTTATAAGTATCATCTATATATGCCAGTTTACCCCAGCAACCAGAACGCAATTCGTGAATAAGTACATATGAATTTTCACCAACATATCTTTTTTTACCATGAATACTAATAATAGTACCCGCAGAAGAAACATCGCCATCAATAACAGTATTAACAGGTACTTTCAAATTGTTCATACAATCAATAATAGAAAAAGCTGAACTAACACAACCACCATCCGTTGTGATGTGTAGATAAATTTCTGGTTCAACTTGTGTTGTAATAGCTTCCATTTTGAGAGAAGTTTCTAAAATTCTCAATTGCTTACATAATTGAAAAGCTGTTTTCTGAGTAATATTATCAGAAAAATAGATATGATTATTAAAACTATAAATATTGCCTTCTCCTGTTTTGGTAATGCAATCGTCATCATCTTCCATACGAGGGCGCTTTCTTTTATTATTAAACTCCATTATTATTATATTAAATATAATATAATCTTATATTGTTTTAGCAAATACATACAATGATAAAAGTTATTTATATATATTGGGCACAAAAATTTATAAATGCTCCTGATGTTGTTAAAAAGTGCTTATCATCTTGGAAATTACATAATTCTGATTGGAAGATAATAGAATTGGATGATGATAATTTGTATGAGTATATAAATATTGATATGTTAATACCTGAAATAAATAAAAAGGAGATAACTAAGACCAGTTATTCTGATATAGTTAGATTATTTTTACTTGAAAAATATGGAGGCTGTTGGTGTGACGCTACGACTTTTTGTAATAAATCATTAGATTCGTGGTTAAATGCTTGTGTAAATGATGGTTTTTTTGCGTTTGATAGACCAAATAGAATGGATAGATTAATATTATCATCGTGGTTTTTATATTCTGATAAATCAAGTTATATTATTAAAAGATGGAGGGATGAGACAATTGAATATTGGAATAAAAATAATAAAATGGATAACTATTTTTGGTGTCATTTATTATTTAATGAATTATATAATACGGACATTAAATTTAAAAAAATATGGGATGACGTGGGTAAAATAGATACGCGGATTCCTCATTATATACAAGAGCACGGTTTATTAATGTGTGTGTGTGATAATGTAAAAAACCATGTTAAGGAGTGCAGAGCACCGGTGTATAAATTGACATATAAATTTAATATAAATGAATATAATGAAGATTGTAATCTAGCTTATTTGTTGAAATAAAAATGAGTACATAATTTTATTTTTCTAAGATTTTTATAAACTTTTTGAAATTCAAGAGATTTTATTAATTATGTACTCGTTTTTTATTATTATTAAATATAGAGAGCTATGGAAAATTTAGATATTATTGTGGCATTTATAACAGTATTATTTATAATAGCCGCTTTATATTTTAATAAAGAAATTAATAGGCTATTTAATCAATATCACGTGGAGCCATTTAATGTAGATAATAGTAATATAGGATTAAAATGGATATATTATAGCAACAGAGAGCCTAACGATGGTGAAAAAATCAATAGACAAGCATTATATGATATTTTAAAATTAAAGTTTGTATATCCGGTGATAATATCACAAGACACATTAGATTCTTTAAATATTGATAATATCACATATGATACATATATAGATGTAGATGGTAGATTTTTTAAACCATATAATCCTAATAAATTACTAGCATATAATGCTGGTAGAAAATGGATAAAATTGGGAAGAGAAGACGATACCGAAAATTATGTATTGAATGATTATACAGAAATATTAAATAATAGTATTAAGGAAGCTATAAAAGCTAAAATTGCAGAAGAAGATTATGAAGATATAAATGGTGAGAATGTAATAACATTTGACAGAAGAGAATATGCAAATATGAAAGGGGATACAAATATAACACACGATTCGTATATAATTGTAGACGATAATATATACCAACCTTTATATCCGACAGAATATATAGCTTCTAATGTTGTTGAGGGAGGTAGTTTAAATTTAGACTATATCAAGAGTAACGGGATGGATGCTTCATTTTCAGGTTCAACCGGTATTAATACGCAGAACTCTATGGATACATATTCTTCAACAGATGCATACAAAACTGACGCAACTAATGCCGAGTTAAGTATGAATACAAATTATATGTATTACAGGCAAAGTGGAGATGATTTAGAAAAGACAATATTAGATCCTATTGAAGACACTTATTTGCCATATAATGATAATAAATATAAGGATGATCCCGAGTTTGCTTCAACTAATAATATAAATGAATTTGTTATAATTGATGTTTATAAAAAACTATTGAATAGACATCCTAGACCAGAAGAATTGAACAAAAACTTACAAGACTTTTATGAAAAACTAGGAAATGAAGAGAAGTTAAAAATGAAGATATATAATTCAACAGAATATAAAATGATAGTTAAAATGCAATCAAATGATGTTGAACCAGGTTTAATAAGACATATTTCACATACTAAATTAATAGACAGTTTAAAGCCTTTATATAAACAGCATTATGAAAAGAATTTGCCAGATAAAATGTTAGTGCCTTTAAAACAATGTTATATTCATTTGCAATATAATGATTATTTATTCAAAGCTATGTTAATGCATGATAAGTATATCATGTTTGAAAATGCTGTAATAAGGGAATATATAATGACTGATAAAAAACTCTTAGATATTTTTAATAAACATTTTGTATTATATGAATTGAGATTGATTGCCAATGAATTAAAGCGTCGTGATATAATCAAACGAAAGGCTTTTGAAACTCCAATTGCGCTTTACACGGACACTAGTAAAAATGCGGCAAGTAGTACAGATAATAGTGATACGGCAATGAATAGCGGAAAACAAATATCGGATATTGTAAAAGACGGAAATAGTGTATTTAATATAAATATAACATTAAATGATAAAAATAAAGATGAAAGTAAGCCATATAGTATGACAACTGAAATCATAAATAATAATATGGATAATCGCGATATGTCTACTAGCGAGAATTCTACAACAACAGAAGAGGCATCAGGCGGTTCTGACGGTTCTGACGGTTCAGGTGGATTTGATGGAATACCGGAATATAAAGAACATCCGGATTATGAAAAAATTTATAATAACGAAGCTGGTAAAGCAACCGGATATAATACAATAAAACGAGATAAAAGTTATCGTATGGGGAATAGGATATATAATCCAATAACATATAAACAACAATATAGGGGACACCCTGGATATCGCCCGAATGTGTGTTCTTATGGGACAGAACAGGTTGTAAATCCAGTATTATTAAAGAATTCAAATCTATATCAAGGGACAGATTTAGAAGATGCATTTAAAAATACACAAATAGGTAGTATTATGCCTAAATTTGAATATAGAGAATACGAAGAAATAAATTAAAAATAAAAATATTTATATATATTAGTATTGATATGTTCGATGGTGAATATATGTCGTATGAAGGTGGTTCGGTAAAAGTATATACGGGGCCTAGGAAAGGAAAATTTGTTATAAATAAAAAAGGGAAAAAGGTATATCTAGATAGAAAAACAATAGCAGATAGCTTAAAATATACCCCTAAAAAATCTACTAAAAAAACTTAGATTATTTTTAATATATGTATTTAAATTAGATAACCTAATGTCTTCTGATGCAATAGATAATATAATAAACGAAATTGAAGGAAATAAACTAAGAATAGTTTATAATGAATTTAATGCTGTAATAAATATTATATCAAAGTTTGTGATTAAAAAGAAATTGATATTATATGGAGGTTTGGTAATAAATTTGGCATTACCGAAAAAATTTAGATTTTATAAAGATTATACAATAAATGACTATGATTGTTTTTCAAAAAATCCATATAAAGATTCATTGGAATTAGCTATGCTTATAAAAAAAAATAAATATAAATACATTAAAATTAAAAAGGCAAAACACGATGGGACACTTAAAATATATGTATACGGTAAGCAAATTTTTGATATAACAATGATGGAATCAGAACAATATAATAAATTATTAAAATTTTCAAATAAAAAAGAGAATAAATTAAAATACTATACTGAAAAATATAAAACCATCCCAATAGAATATATGAAAATGAACTTATATTTTGAATTATCGCGCCCAGAACAATCTGGATGGCGATGGGAAAAGATATTTAAACGTTTAAATTTATTGGTAAAATTTTATCCAACTAAAACAAGCGATATCAAACTTAAAAAATGTTTATGTATTAAAAAGCAATATAGTAAGGTTATTGAAAAATTATTAAATTATATTAAAAGCAAAAAATATCCATTAATTGACGGATACCCGTTAAGATTATATAAAAAGAAAGATTGTTGTTATCGTTTAAGTGAGTATTCGCGATACACAACAATCTTATCAAATGATTATAAAAAAACAAAGAATGAAATTGTAAAATTGTTAAAAGCTACATTGTCAAATAATACACATGATATAACTATAAAGCATAACGCTATCAATATATATAATTTATACGCATCATATGATATCAAAATAATAGAAAAAACAACAGGTGAATATTTTAATATAATTAAAATCATATTAAATGTAAATGAATGTTTTTCAATTAATGTAAAAGAGGGTTTTACAACCGGTAGCGTTGATACGAATCTATATTTTTTGTATTTAGATTATGTTAAAAACAAGATATATCTTAATAATTTAGATGAAGCAAAGGAAAATCTATATTATATAAATCAATATGAATATTATATAAAAAATATTATTAAAAATAATGTAACTAAGCGATTAAAAAGTGAATGTTATGGAAAGCTAAATAACGAAGACGAAATAAAGCGCGCGTGGAAACAAAAATTAACTATTAAGTATTTGAGCTAATTATGTTTTTTAGAAGTTTCAATTGTTTTTTTAATATTTAAGTCTATATCAGAGCTACTATCGGTACTACTATCATTAGCATCATTAGCATCATTAGCATCATTAGCATCATTAGCATCATTAGCATCATCGTTATTCACCATATCATTATACAAATTGTTGCGGCAATTATATGCTACCAAAATTGTATTATTATTTTTATTCAATATAATTTTATCATTATTTTCTAATTTATTTAAGAGTTCCATCATTCTAAGTTGTTTAATTGAGTTGATATCACCAAATAAAGATTTTGTTGATTCATTGTGCATACTAATGATTACATCGTCATAAAATGGCAAAAAACTGTTTAATATTAAATAAAAATTAGACAATAAGCTATAATATAATGCTTTATAATTGTTAATAATGTTTAATTGCATTTTATTAAAAAACACATATGGTTCTTATATAATTTTAACCAAATGTCTTTTTAATTGTGTAAATACAAAATGTTAATTTAACTGAATGTATGCTAGATTTATCTAAATTAGTGAAAGTATTATCTTTGAGTGATAAATCAAATCTGGTTAAATCTGGTATTGGTGGGTTAAACATATGAGTTCCAGAATCGGAGAAGCTACCCGTACTAGTTCCATTATTAGTTTCTGATTTCTTAAAATTTACACCATTGGCTTCACCAATATATTCAACCTTTTCCAAATATTTAACTACGTTCATATTGTTACCAGCTCTAATATAAGACGTGGCTCTTTCTATATTATTTAATATAACAAAAAAAGAGCTATCATATTCATTGAATGGTGCATTTGTAGGTGTTATAATTTTAACATTAATTAATTGTAAAGCAACAGCATTTTTAATAGATTCATCGAATTTAAAATAACAGCTGAAAAAGGTACCACCATTTTCAATACCGTTAATTGAATCTAAGTGAATGATATGTTTATCATACGCAAAGGTATTATCAAGATTTCCGTCCATTATATTTTTCCTTTATATTTAAAGTATATATTTATTTGATTGCAATGAATACATAAAAAGAGAGTACATAATTAATAAAAAAGTATAAATTATTAAAAGTTTATAAAAGTTGTAGAAAAAATAAGATTATGTACTCTCTTTTTAAAATAATGCAAATTTGAATGACAAAACTCTTTATATAGTATTATTAAATATGAAAAATATATAAAGATATTTTATAATTAATAAGTATAAAAAAATCAAGAATTATGGGAAAGGAAGATGAAGTAGCTGCGGGATTTGATATTGGAACTACTACAAGTTGTGCGGCCATTTGGATTAATGACCGTGTAGAAATTATTCCAGATACTCAAACGGGTTCTCGCATTATACCATCGTATGTTTCATTTGGTGATACAGAGAAGCTTGTAGGAGATGCTGCCAAGAATCAATCAACTATGAATCCTAAGAATACTATTTATGATACAAAGCGTTTGATTGGTCGTAAATTTACAGATGATGTTGTCAAAGAAGATGTTAAGCTATGGTCATTTTCAGTATCGGGAGATAATAATAATAAACCACTAATTAATGTAAAATATAAGAACGAAGATAAAACATTTCACCCCGAAGAAATCTCTGCTATGGTTATCCAACGTCTAAAAGAAACAACTGAATCTTATTTGGGTCATCCCTTGAAAAAGGTAGTAATTACAGTACCTGCTTATTTTAATGATTCACAGCGCCAAGCTACAAAAGATGCTGGTGCTATTGCTGGACTTGAAGTTCTTAGAATCATTAATGAACCTACGGCTGCTGCTATTGCATATGGTCTTGATAAAACGGACGATAAGCAAGAAAAAAACATTTTGGTGTTTGATTGCGGTGGTGGTACACATGATGTATCTATTCTTACACTAGACGGTGGTATTTTTGAAGTAAAGGCAACTGGTGGAGATACACATCTTGGTGGCTCAGATATTGATAATCTCATTGTTGATTATCTGTGTGATGATATTAAAAAGAAACATAAAATGAATGTTCGCGAAAATGCACGTGCACTAAAACGGCTTAATATTGCTGCGGAAAAAGCTAAGAAAAATCTTTCAGCCGCATCTACAACTAGTATTGAAGTGGATTCTCTAATGGATGGAGTAGATTATAATACTAATCTATCGAGAGCTAAATTTGAGTCGCTTGCTGATAAAGTATTTCAAAGAACTTTGAAGCCACTTGAACAATTGCTTAAAGATGCAAAGATGGGTAAAAGCGATATTGATGAAATTGTATTGGTTGGTGGTACAACTCGTATTCCAAAAGTACAAGAGCTTCTATCTGCTTATTTCAATGATAAGCAACTTAATAAATCACTAAATCCAGATGAAGCTATCGCATATGGTGCGGCGGTTCAAGCATCTATTCTAACAGGTCAGGGTAATAGTAAAACAAATGAATTACTTCTCCTAGATGTGGCGCCACTTTCGCTGGGTATTGAAACCGCTGGTGGTGTAATGACAAAAATTATTGAAAGAAATACAACTATTCCGACAAAAAAATCACAAGTATTTTCTACATACGCCGATAATCAACCCGGTGTTGATATTAAGATTTATGAAGGTGAGCGTGGATTTACAAAGGATAATAATCTTCTAGGTAGTTTTCATCTAGATGGAATCCCACCAATGCCCCGTGGACAAGCGCAAATTGAAGTATCTTTTGATGTAGATGCTAATGGTATTATGAATATTACAGCGGAAGAAAAGTCAACCAAGAAGACAAATAATATCACTATTACAAATGATAAGGGTCGTTTGTCAAAAGAACAAATTGATGAAATGATTAAAAAGGCAGAAGAATTTAAAGAAGAAGATAATAAACAGAAAGAGCTAATTGAGGCGAAGAATGGTCTAGAAAACTATCTATATAATCTTAAAAATTCAATGACTAAAAATGAAAACTCGCCACCGACCCTTGATGAAGTTAAAGAAGAACTTGATCCAATTATTGAAGAAGGGCTAAAATGGCTTGAAGATACTGAGAGTGATGACGCGGATATCTATAAAAATAAGCAAAAAGAGCTAGAAGAACTTGTAAATCCTCTAATGCAAAAACTATATAGTAGCCAAGGTCCACCAGGAGGAATGCCAGGAGGAATGCCAGGAGGAATGCCAGAAGGAATGCCAGGAGGAATGCCAGGAGGAATGCCAGGAGGAATGCCAGAAGGTGCGACAGAACCAACTATTGATGAAGTTGATTAATTCATCTTTTAAATGATATATAAAATACTAATGCGCCTATCAGAGCGAATAGTAAGGCGCCTCCAATAATGCTAGCTAATATAATATTATATATCCAATATATTTCGCGTTTAATATCCTCACTGCATTCACAATTAATTTCTTTTAATCTGTTAATAAATATTATAACAATAACTATATTAGCAAGACCGAAGATTGATACAATGTTTGTAAAAGATTTATAGAACATAAATACATCATTGTTATTTAAATCTATTATGCTATAATCAGAAATATATAAATATACATTGATTAGTAATCCGATGCAAAAAATAGGTATTATAACATAAAGATAGTACTTAATGTAGCTGCGCATCCAGTGTTCACTACATGCACAGTTCATTTCTTCTAATTTATGTAACCACGTTAATGCACTTACATTTATTATTAATCCAATAATACCACCGACAATCATACCAATTATAAGTCGTGATTTTACATTACCACTGGGGCCTTTTTCCGATGGAGCTATTAATCTAGATGTAATCTTATTGCTTGTGGGCATAAATTCTTCATAATCTTTTATAGTATTTTTAGGAGTCCTTTTAGGAGTCTTTTTTGGCATCTTATCTATATAGTTATATTATTTTTATTATATAAATACATTATATTATATCATAATAAACTAATGCAGGGTTTGGAAAACATAGGTGCTACATGTGCTATAAATAGCTTAGTACAAATTATATGTCGCAATAATCATTTACGCGAAACTATATTAAGTTATGATATGAATGAAGATACCTTTACAAGTAATTTAAAAGAAATATTAGTATTAATGCATGAAAAAGATAAGTCATTAATACCGAGAAAATTTGTTAATAAGGTCTTTAACACATTTGAAGGGACATTTAGATATGGTGAACAGCTTGATATATATGAATTGTGGATATATTTATCGGATGCAATTACAAATGAAGTTAATGATAACGCCGAATATTATAACGCAATTAATGAACATGAGAATACTAGTGATAAATTAACAAATGGCGTAGTTATAAATAATGATTCCGATTTTAATAGAATACTATTGAATAGCAATAAATTAAAAGAAAAGTTTGATTATTATAATGTTAAACTAAATAATAATAAATTATCTAAATGGCAATCGTTAATACAAGGATTTTACCTAAATATAATAAGATGTACGAAATGTAATAATACATTATATAATTTTGAATCATTTATCACTTTAAATCTTAATATAACTGATAAGAATTTATCAGTAGTTGATATGATTAAACAAATATATAAAGAAGAAGTTAATTGCGACGATTGGGTATGTGGCAAATGCAATGAAAAAACAAAATATATTAAGCAAACGAAATTATGGAGTTTACCGAAAGTAATATTTATAGTTATTAACAGATTCTCTGATATATTTAGAAAAAATACAGAATCAATTAATATTAATGATGTATTGCAATTTAATGAAGGAGCGATATTAAGTTCACCTAATTGTAAAAAAATATATAGTTTGTCTTCTATCGCGATGCATATTGGTAATTTAAATAGCGGTCATTACATGGCTATATGTAATAATAATACAGATAATTATTTATTATATAATGATTTGGATGTTAAAGAAATAACTAATTTTAAAACTAATAATAACGCAGCTTATATGATTATATATAGTGAATTATAAATTTTTATTTATTTTATTTGGTAATCCATGCCCAAATACTATCATATATATCAATATAAAAGATGCAATTAGAATGCTTCTATTTTCAGCAACTTCTTCTTTTTGTTTTAATACAAAAACCATTAGCATATATAGTATTAATCCTATTATAACCGAATGCAAAACCATTTCAATACCTCTTTCCATTTTCGGTATTATACTATAATAAATAGATATAAAAAAAATTAAATATACTTATATATTAAATGGAAAATACTAATAATACAATAGTATCAGTGTCAATAGCAAACAACAATATTGTTGTATCATACGATAATAACAATAACGAAACAATCCCTTTAACCAGAGACTCTTACATAAAAATGAGAGATGTATGGTTAAAAGAGCAACCACCATTTATATCAGATAAGTATAAAAAACAAATGAATAATATAATACTTGCATCAATACAAAACAAAGAAAAATCAATATCTGAATTATCTGAGTTTTTTTCGGAAGGAAATGAAGAGAATATAATTAAATTCTTAAATTATATGAGAACGCGGGATTTAACAGAAGAAAAATCAAAATGGACAAAGAAAGTATAAAAAATAAAAAAGTATATATATTAAATTAAGAATGAAATATTTATTGCTATTAATATCATTTGCTAATATTGCTAATGCTTTTACAAGTATAAATATATACGGAACTGGTTTATTTTTACCTTATAGCATGGGAGTAATTGGATATATTAAAAAGAATATAGAAATAGGTGATTATAAAATTACTGGGATATCTGGCGGGGCATGGTGTTCTTTATTATATACACAAGAGAAAGATTTATCCGACCATGATGAAATATGGAGTTATACCGTAGGAAATAATGTTACAAAATTAAAAATACAAAGTGATATGAGAATATTTCAAAAAAATGTTGAGACAAACCTCAAAGAGCGTTATAAAAATAAAGAACCAAACGACTTAGATAAAGTATCAATAATATCTACAAAATTAGAAGGTGCCTTATTTAAGATGAAGTCGGAAGAGAAAAGTGATTTTACTGACATAAATGATATGATAGATTTTTGTCTATGTAGTTCTTATTTACCATATTTATCAGGAAGAACATTTTCAAAAAAATATAAAGGCAATCGTTACATCGATGGTGATATAAAATACGATTATAGTAAAGAAAATGAATATAGTAATAAAATAATAATACATAAACAGATGTGGGATAGAAAATTTAAATCAGATAGCTATTTGTATATTGATAAAGATAAATCGCGAGAATTATTTAAACAAGGTTGGGAAGATACTCATGATAATAAAGACAAACTTATTTCAAAAATAATTTATTAGCTTTATTAAATGATTTTTCAACACGGTCATCATAAACTTTTAATCTATCAACGCGTTTTCTTTCTTCTTTTTCTGACTTTAATTTCCTCAATTCTTGCTGTCTCAATTCTTTTTCACTCATTTTTTTTTCAGCTTTATTATCACTATATGCTTTATATTCTTCAATAGTTTTAAATTGTTTATTACTTTTCATTAATGAAGGGTCAACTAATCGCGTTCCATCATGAGCTCTCATATAATCTGTATATGATAAATTATTAGTTTTTTCCATGCTACTTGTATAATCATCGGATTTTTTACTACCTAATTCTGTAAAGTTCAGAGATTTTGCTAACAATAATGGTTCGGGTTCTTTGTATTTAACTAATTGTTTATTAACAGGAACATTCTTATTAAACAATTTATTAAAACTTTCGTTATCTATTTTGTCTTTTTTAATGATTTTTTTAATATCTATTTCTTCTCGTACTTTCGATGATTCATGCATTTTTTGTCCATAACCAAAATCTATATCTTCATCATATACTTTACATTTATCAAAATTGCGATTGAATTTTGTTGAAAACATTTCATCGGGATTCTGTAATGCTTCACTTGGATGTGGCATTGTTTCAGTTGTAATTTTATTAAAAAAATCACCTGATTGTTTTTTAAGTTCATTATGATTAATATTACTATAACGATCTTTATACTCGGTAGCGAGCTGTTTGAAGGAATATGTAATAATATTAAAAAGCTCTTTGTTTCCGTTTGGCTTATCAGGGTGAGTATTAATTGCTAATTTTCTATACGACTCTTTAAGTTCCTCCCATGTAAAATCTTTACTAACATTTAAAACTTCATAGTAGTTGAGTTTTTTCATATCTATACTTTTAAGATCTATATTTGCATCACTGTTAGTTGTAGAAACAGGTTCATTAGTTGTATTATTACTTTCTCTATTCACATTATTTAAATTTTTATGATATTGTTGATATGTATTTTGCCGCGTTGATGTGTTTCCCATATCATTAAATATTCTTACTACATATATATTTAATAATTGGAAAATATAATACGCATATAAAAACATATTAGATAAATTAATAAATATGAATAATAATTTAATTATAGCCGGGTGCAATTTTATAGGATTATATGCCGCAATAAAATGTCTAGATAATGGCTATAATGTAACTATAATTGAAAAACACAATTCATTTAACGATAAAAAAAATAATTATAGAATTTTTAACAAGAATCACATTTTTTATATTAATTTATTAAAAAAATTTTCAATAAATTATGAGAGATATATACTAAAATACAATGATACAACGCATAAAATAATTTTAAATATAATTAATAAATCTAAGTTGATATCAAAAAAAATACTTAATAGTCAAAATTTTGTTAAGTTTTGTCGTTCTATATTATCAGCCAATGAATATAATATACTCAAAAACAACATTGGTGATTTTGAGTATATATATTATAATATATCAGCCATGTTTGGTATTACATTATTTATAAACGATATTAATAAAGATATTGAATATTATATTGTGACAGAAGATAAAAACACACTTGTAAATAAAATGCTTAATTATATAATATCACGCAATGGGTATATCATATATAATACTGAAATAATAGACATTATATATAAATCAAAAATATATATAGTATCAAAATATAAAACACATATTTCAAATATATTGGTATTAACATTATCAAAAGATAATCTTTTAAGATTTAAATTTTTAAATAAAGAGCACAAAAAAATATTAAATAATGTAACTAAATATAATATTAACGCAGAAACAATATTCAGTGATAATTTATTAGAAAACGAAGGCGATATCAAAGAACATTTATTAGATAATATTCATGTCGTATGTCCTATTAGAAAACATAATATATATCTTTGGAATGTAGGAATAAATGATGTGGTTATCAAAGATAAAATTAAACAATTATTTAATCATGTCTACATATGTAGCGATTCTTATTCTAAAAACCCATTTTTTATTAATTATTCATTGGAAACTTATGATGATGTGCATAATAAGATAACTAATAAGTTGAATAAAAATTGACATATTCTCTTAAACAAAATCCATTAACATGAATATTGCAACTTTTAATAGTTATATGGTTGACGAATGTAAGAATTATTTATATATATTATTTAAACATAATTATTATACGCGTGAAATATGGTTTAATTATTTAGATTATTTTAATGTAAATTCTATGAATAAATTATTTCCCGTTATTTTACCAGCGATTATTATAAACTTTATAATATTTTATATCTTTGTATTAGTTATTAAAAAAACAACAAATGGATATAATAAAAGAGCTTTTTATTCCAAAATATTTTAACCCGTGCTACCAAATCCACCATCTCCTCTATTTGTAGCAGTTGGATTATCAATTGATAATTCCATATTAGCGTATAATTGTTTTTTTACGATTAATTGGCAACATTTCCAAGGTAATTCTAAATCAGGGGAGTCTTTATTTATTTTTATTAATGCGACTAATAAATTGCCGCGATAACTTTGATCAATAATACCAATGCTATTTGCTAACATATATCCTGATTTACTAATAGAACTTCTTGGCGCGATTTCAACATAATATCCATTTGGTATACTTAATTTAATACCAGTATCATATAATGTAGTACAGCTATTTATTACCTTATGCTCTTTTATAATGGTCAAATCATATCCAACATCACTATACGAAGCTTTCACAGGCATAATCGCTTTTTCATTTGCCATATATACTTTAATCTTAGGCAAATTATCATTATCATTGAAATTGTAGATATCATAATTAAGATATAGGTATTTGAGGTCATAAACAATACCAAGAAAGTCAAGCATATCCGAATCCTTATATACAATTGTATATCCGATAGCTTCTTTAATTATAGTAAAAGGAATCTTATATAGGTCAGATAATAATTGATAATTGTTATGGTTATATATAGTAATGCGCAAAGATGTTCCATTAATATTAGCAAATTGTTCCAAATACGCTTTAATAAATTGATTTTTTAAGTTAAAATCATTTAAATTATTAATAATATTAGATAAATCTTGATCTATCAATAAATCAAAATTATCATATTTTATGTGTTTTTGTATATCACTTATTAAATTAGTAGAGGATATACAAAGTTCAATATTATTATATTCCGAGACATATACATCACCCAATAGTTTTAATTCGTCAATAATAATATCAATATTTTTGAAATATGGATAATTTAACTTAGTATATGACTCGCATTTATTATAATAATTATATGTCAAATACCTATTTGTTGTTTTAATATCTGATATTTTTAAAATACATTTCAAATGTATACCATTATATTTTTCTTTAAAATTAAATAATACAAGACCTAATATATAAGCTTTTTCATGAGTATCAATTGTTTCAAAATATTTATCATCAACCATTTTAACTATTATGACTGTGAAAAACTTTATATCATTATTAATTAATGGCAATCAATTATTATAAATATTATACGGTTGACACTACTGCACAAATATGTTATACGGCTATTAGACGTAATATAAAAATAAAAAAACGCGATTTAATAATAGAGCCAAGTGCAGGCAATGGGGCTTTTATAAAATATATTAAAAAGTTATCCAACAATTATAGTTTTTATGATATAAAACCAGAACATAAAGAAATTATCAAGAAAAACTTTCTTAAACTTAAAAAAACTCATAATAATCTACATATAATTGGAAATCCTCCTTTCGGGAATAAATCTTCAACAGCTATTAAATTCATAAAACATTCCGCAAAGCTAAATGCCAAAACAATTTCGTTTATATTACCTATAAGTTTTAATAAACCTAGTTTTAAAAAGGCTTTTCCAGGTAATTATCATTTAAAGTTAAGTAAAAAATTACCAGAAAATTCTTATACCAATAAGAAAACGATAGTAGATATAAAAACCGTATTTCAAATTTGGGAAAAACGAGATTATAATAGAAAAAAAATAAAAAAAACAATACCAAATAAATGGTATAAATTTGTTAAAAAACCCGAATGTGATATAGCAATTAAACGTGTTGGTTTTAGTACGGGAAAAGCAAAGAAATGTGATAGTAAAGATAATGTAAATACTAATTGGTTTATAAAAACAAATAATAAATCCTGTGAGTTGATAACAAAATTAAATAAAATTAAATATAATATAAAAAATAATGTAGGAGCATATAGTATATCAAAGCAAGATATTATTAAAAAATACAATACTATCAATATGATATAATTTTAGAATCACATTCAATTGATTTAGAACTTGCGCTTTTTGGATATAAAATTTTAGATTTATTAATATTGGTTTGTTTTTGACTATCAATTTCTGGAATAAAATTTATAATATATTCCAGACCATCGTGAATATAAATTTTTTTTTTTTCTGCTGGTTTTTCAAATTTATCAGGATTATCTTTCATAATATCGCGTCTTATTTCATTATATAATTTGATGGCAACTTCATCAATTTTTTGAATAACTATTTTTTCCCGGGAGCTCCACCCCGATGATATATCCTTTTTATGTATATATATTGCTATTAATGCTAGTGAATGTATAAGACCTGAGCGCGCAGCTTTGTGTTTTTTCTTAAACTCGTGGTTATATAATAAATAAGTATTATCAATGACAGATTCTTTATAAAGAATACTATATACTCCCCATAAAAACCATACATTGTCGTCATCGGTAGCATTAAATTTTGTTTCAAACTTGAATTTTTTTCTCAATATAAACTCGGTAACTAGCCTTAAATTATTGGAGATATCTACTAATTTATCCCGGTCATCTACTGATATATCATCTGTTGATTTGATGGTTTTAATAAATATAGCTATTATTTTCAGAGCAGTCATGTAATTTTCATGATCATTAGGGGGTAATATACCTTCAAAACGCATAATACCCCCATGAGATAGTTTCATATCATTATCATTTATTATATTGGATATTTTGCTTTTCAATATAGTAATAGACATACTTGTGCATTTAGCTACTGGATGTTTATTATATATATCGCAAATAATACATAATTTAGTAATTAAATTATAGATATCCTTTATTACAATTTTTTCATCTGTTATTATATCCTTTGCTTGATTAATCACATCGATTAATTTGCTTATATGTGATAATGAAATAAAGGTACCAATATAAGAACACACATCAATGTAAACATTTTCTAAAAGTTCGGGAGTTTCATGTAAAAAAACTAATTTAGTAGCTACTAAAAGACTATTTTGTATATCACCATTACAAATTGATATAAATAGTTCATTGTTCATAGTACATTTATATAATAGATTTATAAATATTAATATATATTAAACGAATATATCACTATTTTTAATAATAAAATCGTGGTAATTATTAATTATTTTATAACATTTAACAATAGTAACCTCAGAAACATTACATGCCTTTGCGAATTTTTTCTTAGTATAGCCCAAACATTTGACAGTAGAATAATAATATAATATACCTGCGGCCGATGATGTTGGCGAGTTATCATTCATAATTTCATTATCTTCAATTAGTTTAACTAAATCTTTACATTTATTAATATCATCAATAGACATACTAAGATTGTTACCATATTGTGATATAAAATCTATTGGTTCAGGAGAGGATACATTTATTTGTAATAAGGTTTGGAATCTTGAATTGCCTTTATTTAATGTAACGTGTGTAATATTAAACATTGCAGCAATATCTTTGGAACTTTTTGGAACTTTATTCAATAAACAAGAATGATATATACACGATGCAATAAGACCTTCTTTATTGTCACCTCTTGATATTTTTTTTTCAGAAGCCTTTTTATATAATACCTTTGCATTATCTATAACTTTTTGTGGTATACCGTTATTTATAGTATTTGCTGTCATTTTATCGAACACATTCCATAATGTCCTTTCGTCATATGGCATACTATTCCACATTTGGAACATACGTATTCGTCGTATATCAATATTATCTTTATAACCACAACCTATCATGGATCCAATAGATGATTTTGGTAACAGATTATTTGTCGGCATTCCGCATCTCGAAGGGTCACCATCTCTATTATCATCATTGCCATAAAATCTCCATTCAGCACCACATTCAATTAATTTTGAAACAATAGAACTGCATTTAGTACATATAGTCATATTATCTTCTTTAATAAAATCTTCACATCCACATGAACATTTTATTACATCATTATCATTTATACCATTCTTAATATCTTCTTTCTTTTTTATTTCATCAAAAAGATTCCAGATCTCATCTTCATTCATTGTTGAAAAATGGTATAAACAATATATATTAAACAATAATCAATTTTTAAATAATTTTAATTATATAGAATAATGGCTAATATACCAAAAGATGCTAAGTTATATGAAAATATTAAAAACAAGATTTATAAACAAATAACTAAACATTCCGCGTATAGAAGTGGCATATTAGTTAAAGAGTATAAGAAAGCTTATCTAAAAAAATATACATCAAATGATGCTTATTATGGGAAAAAAACAAATAAACAAGGGTTAGCAAGATGGTTTAAGGAGGAATGGAAAAATCAAAGAGGAGAGGTAGGATATAAAAATACAAATGACGTATATAGACCTACGCGACGTGTGACACCTAAAACACCCTTAACATTTAATGAATTAACAAAATACGAATTAACAAAAGCCAAGAAAATTAAAGAAACAAAAGGACGAGTTTATCGGTTTAGAAATAAAAAATGATGCTGTATTTCATTATTTTTATATTAATTATGGATAAAAGCCAATATTTTGATAAACTATCAAAACAAACCAATCAGATAACAAGCAAAATTAAGAAACTCAATAAAGTATTACCTGAACTTAAATACTTTACAGAATTTCATATTGAAAATTGTGATAAAAACAATAATATATTATTATATCTTAAAAATAAATATCCAGCAGAAGATGTATATATTGGGTATATAAAATGGATATATAATGATGGGGTATTATATATATATTCTAGAAATGATTTTAGAATATATAAAATAATAAATGAGAATATTCATATAAAAAAATGATAAGCATTTTAGATATATCAATTATATCATGAAATATTACATTGTAATAGTGCTTATTTATTTCCAAATAGTATATTCATATATAAATATACCTTTATTAAAATTGAGAAAAAATAAATTATCATTGCTTAATGGTAATAAAAATAATTTTATGGATTGTAATAAAAAATTCATGTATAAAAATTATTTACTAAGCGTTAGAAAAGTTAAAAGGACAATGCGGAGCAGCAGTTCAGTTGTAGATATTAATAATATTCTTGATAATATTATTGGTTCCATAAATGCAAATAATTCAAATGACAATAAGGAAGCCATTATTTATCTCAAAAATAATAATACATTAATTGATAATGAAGAGTTCATCGCAAAAAAAATAATACTATCTAATATACATATTGATGTATCTAATATTAAACAAATTCATATATCTACTAATAATGAAACACTTATAGTAAATCTAGATAAAAATGATATTCAAACAAGTGATATGTCTAAATATGAGTTGGGCAAAATTGATGCTTTATTAAACGTAGCATCTATTATAACTTCTATTATGAATAATTAATTACTGCGGAGGTCTCGCACTTCTTGCCGAAGTTCCCTCACTTCTTGTCTTAGTACATTTAGTTCATTGCGAATATCATAACTAGCATTGCGATTTTCATAAGGAATATACGGTCGCGTAGAATCACGAGGATATCTACCAGATGGACGTTTGCGCGAAACCATTTTATTTTGATGTTCTTCGCGTTTCTTTTTAAAATCTTCTAGTTCTTTGGCTGTTACTTCGTATTTTACAAGAAGCTCATTTTCCGAAAGAGATTCGCCTTCACCATCTACTTCCTTGCAAATATGTTGATATATGCGAGTTTGAATACTACGAACCGTGCGTTTAAGTTCTGCTGCGATATCTTCAAATGACGCTTTCTCTAAACGCATAGCGAGTAGTCTTTCTTCTTCCCCATCTTCCCATCCAAATCCTGCGCGCGATGTTAGTTCGTTCTTGCGAAGTTCATCAAAGTTGGATCGTTTGTTGTATCGGGGTTGTTGCATTTTATTGTTGTTTTTTGTGACGTGCCTGTAAGCTATATATATAATGTGAGTTATTTTTATATCATTTTAATTTATATGTTTTATTATAAAAATTAGTAAATAATACAATTAAACTAGTATGATAACCAAATTCTAGGAATGCATATTTTTTTGGCACAATATTTTCATATAATATAACAATTACAGAATGCATAATGCAGCTATAAAATTGTGCTATTTGTGACATTGTTACAAGCTTTTTAAAAGGATTCTTATATCCAAATGATGTTACTAAATAATGAGAATACATTACTAAATGCACAAAACTATTAATTAATGCACAATATGCGACTGTACCATTCCCATGACCATTATTAATTAAATATGCCCATATTAAACTAATAGTACTATGATGATATACGTGCAAAAAAGATAATTGTTCCTTATCCTTTCTTTTCAATATTATGAAATACGTATCTAAATAATCTAAGTATTTGGATAAATAATGTAGATATGTAAAATATTTAACTGAATCGGTATATTGTGTATTAATTGCAAATATATTTGGTATTGATATTATATAATAAGTACCATAAATTATGTAAGTATTAACAGCAATCTGTACGCTATTATAACACATAAGAACCTTTTTTAAATCATATTTTTTTTCAGTTTTTTTCATATAATTTAATAATACGTATAAACTATATAAATATCCAAGGGAACAACCTATGCTCAAATTAATTGATGTTGTGCTTTCTATTGCTTTATCTAACATGATTATATTACAATATAGTTGATATATTTATATATTTTGCGTCATTTATAATTATTTTTTTAAATAATAGCATTATAACACAATGAATAATATTGGCGGGCAAAATATAAAAACTCGCGAAGATATTGATAGTAGTATATATATTGAAACTCCTCCTATGAGAATATCATTTGTTGTTATTGACGAATTAAAAAAACACGGTATTATATGCGAAAATAGTAATATACTTGATATTGGTGCGGCCGCTGGGGATTTTTTGTTATATTGTAAAAAAACATACAATACCAATATAACAAACGGTATTAATTATTTTAATGAAAGGCATAAACTTAATGATAAAATATTAAAGGAAAATGATATACATATTCAATATTGTGACGCTATTAAATATAATTATTATGATTTTATTTATGATATCTATTGGTTATGGATAGAATATCCCGATACTGAACTAGAAATAATTGAATTAATTAAAAAAGCAGCAAAATATAATAATAAATCTTGTAAAATTATTATATGTTACGAAACTATGCAATATATTTGTAATAATTGTTCACATTGTATTAATATTAGAGATAATATAGATAATAAGTGGAAAACTTATAGAAACCTTAACAATTTTAAAAAGGCTATAAATTGCGATGTTCAACATAAACATATATATTTTAATACAGGTGATAATTGTAGACAGAAAGGTATATATACTTTAATTATTATAACAATTTAATTTATTATCAAATGTATTATTAGATTGTATTATAATAATGTTAACTAAATATTTACCATATATTCTATTTATTGTATTCTTACTATTTACCATAATCATAGGATATCTTATATATATGTCTATTAATTCCGAAGAAGATAAACCAAAAAACATTGATAGTTCCAATAATGACAAAATATGTATGTCCGTTGATGAATTTAATAAGTTAAAACAACCAACAATTAATATCAAAAACGACAGCGATACAGTATCGCGTGATAGAAAGGTTTTAGATGATGATTTATATCCACCACTCAATCGCGGAGATACACGCTCGCATACAAATTTAGCTAATAATATTAATAAACGCCGCATGTATGTTAATACACAAGAAACCGGTGATACATTTCGCCTGGTAGCCTATGTTGCTAGCACATCTGATGAAAAAGATTCCGGTAACAATAATTGGAAATTATTCGCAAGACAAAAGGATAGACATTTCTCGGAATTTTATATGATACCAACCGATAATACAAATGACCTTAAAATAAGTATTAATAATGATAATGTTGTCGGACATAGATTAAGAGATATATATGATATACCACAGCAACTCACTTTTAACACACCGCTATTAAATAAAGAACCATATGATGTTGTCGAGGTCCCAAAAGCCGACCTAAGCCGATCGGCCGATTACATATAAAAATAGTTTACAATATATTATATGTAATTATATACTCCAATAATGAATAAACATAATAATATTGTGGCACAGCAATATGATATAATATATAAATCGTTTGATACATCACGTGTTAGAATCTGGAATAATGTTAAAAAGTTTTTAGATGTAACCACGAGCAGTAAAACATTATTAGATTGTGGTTGTGGTAACGGAAAAAATATGGTATATGCAAATACGCAAGGATATATATGCGAAGGCTTTGATATATCAAATAATTTACTTGATATATGTAATGAAAAAAATCTAAACGTATTTTATTCTGATGTATTAAATTTTAAAACAAATAAAAAATATGATAAAATTATTGCGATTGCTGTTTTACATCATCTAGAAACAGTTCAAGAACAATTTTTGGCTATTGAAAACCTAATAAATTGTTTAAAAAATAATGGTAAATTATTAATATCTTTCTGGTCAAAAGAAAAGTTTTTTAATGATTTAAATAATAATAAAAGTGATAGTAGAGATTTTGTTGTAGGGGCAAATTATGTTGATTGGAAATTGGATAAGTCAACAATTATTAAAAGATATTATTATATTCATGACTATCAAAGTGTCAGTGAATTAGCAATGAGTTTTAATATGGATTATAATATATCGTGGGAAATGCAAAACTGGTTTATCACTTTTACAAAAAATGATATATAAATTATATTTAATTAATATTATAATAATGGCATATATATCACAAAAAAAAGAATCAGATGATGATATAATATCAAATGCTTCAAGTAATTCATTATATATGGAACAGGTACCTTTTAATATTAGAGGTAGAGCTGAATGGTGGGAATTAAAGCATAGCGAAATATTTTTATATGAAAAACTCGCAGAGGGAGGAAACGGTATTATAAATAAGGCTTCGTGGAGAGGGTTAAATTGTGTGGTTAAATGTTTAAAACATAATAATAATGATATTGAATACCAAGATATGATAAATGAAATCTCAGTTATCTCACATTTACGACATCCCAATTTAGTTTTATTTCTAGGAGCATGTACTATATCAGACCCTTTATTATTATTATATGAATTTATGCCACACGGTTCATTAGACAATTATTATGCCAATATCTCTAACCAAAAAAATAAATTGTGGAAACCAAAAAAACACCAGGCTTACAAGTGGATTTATGAGCTAACACAGGCAGTATATTTTCTACACCATTGTTATTACCCTATTATGCACCGCGATTTAAAACCATCTAATATATTATTAACAGAAGACCTTCATATTAAACTTACGGATTTTGGATTATCAAGAACTATCAAAAAAAAACATGAAAAATATAAAATGAGTGGTTGCACTGGAACGCTTAGATATATGGCACCCGAAGTTATATTTAATGATGGAGAAGATTATGATCTTAAAATTGATATCTATTCCCTAGCTCTTGTTTTCTGGTTTATACTTACTGGAAAAATACCATATGCAGAATTGGATTTAAATCCACATGTTATCCAATTAATAAAAATAGATTATAGACCCGATATTAAAGATGTCGAAATTATAGAACTTCAAGAATTAATAAAACAAATGTGGAGTACAAATCCCGACAATAGACCCCATATAGAGCATATATTAAAAATGATAGAAGAAATTAAAATAGTAGAAAAACAAACTAAGTGTTCCTTATCTTAATGGCAATTTAATACATTATAACAAATAATAGCTATCTGGTCACCATCAAACTTATTGTTTAATTTATATAGTATATTTTTATTTATGCATTTATCAGAATATTCTTCAAGTATATTATTTTTATAGTTTATGTCCAGATTGCCAACATAGTTCATTATGTAATCTTGTTTCGTTATATTGTCTTTGTCAAGATTTTTTTTATTAAAAATATAATTATTATTTATATTTTCACATAGCTCTTTGAGCAATACAGTATCATTAATATTTATGTTACTTGATAGCATTATGCTATTTTATATTATTAGGAGTTAACCTTTTATATAACTCTTTCCCCCGTAGAATATTAATCTACATCTACACGAGGTAAAGGCAGTGTTTTATTTTCTGTTTCGTCAATAAAATAGATATATTCAAACATATCTAAAAAAGTATACATTATATATGTATATATATATTAATATTTATATATTTATAAATATAAAAAATGATTGATAATTAAATAATATTAATTATACAATGGAAGAGTATAAATTACTATTAAAAAAGTATAGAAAGTTGCAAAAAAAACATGTTAAAATTAGTTTACAATATAGTTCATTTACACACAAAGGTCTTTGTCGCGAAGATGCTATGTGTGGAATAGATATAGATATCACTAAGAAAATTAAACTTAAATTAAACAAATCGGATAATTATTATAACAAAAAGATATTTTATATCAAGAGATGTATTGACATGATTAAAAATAAGAATAAGCACTTACTTGACGCCATTTCACGTTCAGTATATTAGGTTGAATTCTCATTTTTTTATATAAAAAATGATTTCTATATAATAGTATTGTGGATTATGGATTATAGTTTTATAAATGCGAGGCCACAGGATTTTATTAAAACTAATAAGAAAAAGGATATTATAAATGTTCTCGTAGAAGCCGATAAAGCATTTTTCAATAGTGGTCAACCTAAATTAACTGATGATATTTATGATATTATCAAAGACTATATTCGCAAAAAATATCCAAAAGATGCTTATTTGAAAAGAGTTGGTGCTGACGTTGATAATAAGGTCGTTTTGCCATATTATATGGGTTCTCAAAACAAAATCAAAGATAGTGAAAGCGAGATCACTAAGTACAAGAAAAAATATCCGGGTCCTTATTTAATTAGTGACAAGTTAGATGGTGTAAGTGGTATGTTTGTATATGAAGGTGATAATGTTAAATTATATACTCGCGGGAATGGTAGGGAAGGTCAAGACATATCACATTTGCATAAATATATCAGTGGATTCCCCAAGATTAAAAAGCAAGATAAGTTAGCTGTACGTGGTGAATTTATCATATCAAAAGATAATTGGGATAAATTGAAGAAAGTGGACGATACCTTATCTAACCCACGTAATACTGTAAGTGGTGCAATTAATTCTAAAATATTAAATAAGCAATTATTGAAAATGATAGATTTTGTTGCATATACTTTGGTATTCCCCAATTTACCAAATGGTCTACCAGAGTTGGATAAAATGAAATTCAATGTTGTAAATAATACTGTTGTTGATGATATTAACTTAGCATTCTTATCAAAGAATTTAGAAGATTCTAGAAAGAATAAATATGTCATTGATGGTATTGTAATTTCTGATATTAGTAAAGTATATGAAATTGCACTTGGAAAAAATCCTGAACATTCATTCGCATTTAAATCAATACACACATTAGAACAAGTAGAAGTTATTGTCAAAGAAGTTGAATGGAATATATCTAAGGATAAATACATGAAGCCTATTGTTAAGTTTGATGAAATTTTATTGGATGATGTTAAAATTAAACAGGCAACTGGTTTCAATGCTGGATATATTGAAAAGAATAATATTGGTCCTGGTTCAAGAATAGTTATTATACGTTCTGGTAATGTTATTCCACATATACAATCTGTATTAACTGCATCTGCAAATGGAAAACCAAGTATGCCAGGTGAATTAGATAAGGATTATAAATGGAATGACACACGTGTAGATATTATTAAAATTGGCGAGGGTAGAAATGCCGATTTTGATATCAAAAATATAGTGTATTTTATGAAAACAGCAGAAGTTGATAATATGGGTCCTGGTAATATTACCAAGATATATAATGCAGGATTTCATAATATCAAAAGTATATTAAAAATACAGAAGGAAGATTTGTTAAAAATAGAAGGGTTTAAAGGTAAAAGCGCGGATAATATCTTGAAATCTCTTGAAAAAGTGAAAGAGTTAGATTGTCTTGTTTTAATGGACGCGTCAAATATGTTAGGTAGGGGATTTAGTTATAAAAAGATTAAAATGATAACAGATGTATATCCAAGTATATTAATAGATAATGCCGAGAATCGCGAGAAAAGCCTTAAAATATCTGTTGAAGACCTTATGAAAGTAGAAGGAATAGCGGAAATAAGTGCCAAATTATTCATAGAAAATCTACCAAGATTTTATGAGTTCTATGACAGCCTTGGTGTCAAATGCAAGGGTATTGAAGAAAAGGTTGATAAATTGGTTGAAAAGGTTGAAAAGACTGAGAATGCTAATATCAAAGATAAAAAGTTTATATTCACTGGGTTTAGAAACAAAGATTATGAAAAAATAATAGTAGAAAATGGCGGTAAAGTAGTTACATCAATATCTAAATCAACTCATTATTTAATTGTTAAAAATAAGACGGAGAAGTCAGGTAAAATAGATAAAGCAACAGAATTAGGTGTAAAAATCTTAGATATTCCAGAATTTGAAATGCTAATAAAATGAGTACATAATTAATAAAAAAGTATAAATTATAAAAAGTTTATAAAATCTCTAAGAAAATCAAATTATGTACTCTTTTTTTTAATGATCATTTTAGAAATATCAATACTTTCTATATAATAATTGAATATATCTATGATAAAGTAGTTATTAATATATAACATTGAACATATAATCATCATATTGGTGAGGTTATTGTAATTCATCATTTGTATAATTATATGCCCTATCTTAATAATCATTTTTTTCAACTAATAATACATATAAAGACAAGATTAAATATATTATATGGAAGATATAATTACTTCCAGGGCTCTCATAGCTCAGTTGGTAGAGCGCGAGGCTTTTAACCTCGTGGCCGTGGGTTCGAGCCCCACTGAGAGTGGCTAATTTATTTTTATAAAGTTATTAATAATATTTTGTAGTATATAATAAAAAAAAAGAGTACATAATTTGATTTTCTATAATTTTTATAAACTTTCTATAATTTATAAATTTTTTATTAATTATGTACTCTTTTTATAAATAGCAAATGTATAAATCATTTCAGAATGTTGAAAAGTCATTGACCAGTAGTTTATATCGCGCAAGGAAACGCATTGAATATAATAAAGATATATATATGGACGAAAATCATAAAACGATGTGTGAATATTATAAGAAATATCAAGAATTATCAAAAGAGTTTTCTGGTAAAAAAACTAATATAACATATAAAACGTTTAAAATTGATAAACACATTTTATCTGATACACACGATGATGATGAAATAGTATTCAAGAAATATGAAATAAACATTAATTTATTATATAATGATTATAATAAAAAATTTATAAATAAATTATATGTTACAGTAAATCCAGATGATTATAATGAATTTATTGAATCGCAAAATGCATTCATAAAATCATTAACATCAGAAGAGTTATACACATTAAGATGTCATACACATGACGGAGATGTTATAGTAAATTATTTTATTAATAATAAATTCAATATTGATGTTAATATTGACGAAGTTGATTATCACGATAGTAGAAAATCAAAAATCATAGTCAATAAAAAACAATTCAATGCAAATAGAGATTATATTTTATTTTATTATCAAATTAAAAAATATTTATACAATACTGATAAGAAATTTAAAGACTATACAAGAATAGATTTAGAAGATTATATAAAAGAGAATTATGTATCATTTGATTGGAAAAATATACTTAAAATCTATATTAAAGACATATATAAAATATTTGAAAAATCGCCTGTTATTAAAAAACCACTTGTATTTTATAGAGGTGTTAATGACGAATACTATATCAAAGGGTCGGTAAAAGGAAACTTTATTTCTAAGACATTGAATAGTGCCTCCTTTAATTTCAAAGAAGCTGTTTCATATATGGGTGGTAAATGTTGTGTTATGAGAATAAAGTTAACGAAAGGAAGCAAAATTATACTAATTGACAATGTCAGTAATTATAATGAAGCAGAAGTTTTATTACCTTTTAATACAAAATATTACATTGATTATCCAAGACATGAAATAAGTTATTATAAAACAAGTGAAATATGTCCCGATGAATCCAAAAGTAAAAAAATAATTGTATCTGATTTATCTGTAATAGAAGGATTGAGATCATATCCTCGCTCTTCTCGTAGTCCTCGCTCTTCTCGTAGTCCTCGCTCTTCTCGTAGTTCTCGATAACCTTCTTATGTTCTAAATAATAATATTATTGTTATTTAGAATGAGATATATATTTATAGATATTCGTAAGAGCGATGAGGTATATAATAAACGCTTTGCGCCATCAGGAGATTATGGATATTATAATATACCAATGGATATGATTAGATTTAATCAACATACTATACGTAAACATCTAGAATATGCTAATGAAATCTATATAGTATGTAGATCAGCTGGGCGTTCTCAATATATTAAGGATAAATATTTTGCTAATGATGCAAATATAAAAATAAGTAAGGATTTGCAATTTAATAATTTAAATTATGGGGGTAATCTAATCAAAATTAATAATGATACACACAACATAAAGGTTGAAGGGACACCAGGAATTAATTTTTATAGCATAATGCGTATAGTTCAAACCTTCTTAGGATTATTAATACTAATGTTTGGTGGTTTAACATATATGGAAATGAGTAAGTATAAGAATGCTAATGTTATACCATTAGTTATTTTAATGGTATTTGGATTAATGGCTCTCGTAAATGGTCTAACATCAACTTGTACATTATCTTTAATATTGCAAGATTACTTAAATTGATATGTCATTAACTAATCGTGAATATCCGTAGTAAAAGAATTACTGGATATAAGTTTAACCCAAAAACATACTTTCTTAAATACAAAATACCTCATTTCTAAAAAAGAGTACATAATTTTAATTTTATTTAGATTTTATAAAACTTAAAAAATCAAAAGATTTTCAAAATTATGTACTCAAAATATAAAAATAGACAGACACATAATATACAAATTTAACTCATTTAACCACTGATGATACCCACAGCAACAATGCCAACAACTCCACCAAACACAGATAACTCTTGGATAATCCTGCGATTATTATAAACAATAGCACTTCCAATCTGCATACCAGTGATGAGAGGATTAGATATATAATCAATATTAGCATAGCTATTCAATTTGTCTGCCAAGTTAAATAGAGCACTATCATCACATGTGGTACCACCCATGATATTGAATGATGTTGACTTGATATTTTTACATTCCATACATTGACTAGCTCCCTCCATGTCATTATATGAGCCAGCATCACATTCAACGCACTTATTATTTTTTTCATAATATCCAATAGGACATTTTGAACATTCGTTATTTCTATCTATGATAGAACCAATCGGGCAAATCAAACAATCATCGGCATTATTCAAATAAGGCATATATTCCCTTGAATTCTTGTCACACTTTCTGCAACTTTTGCGTATTTCAGCAAAAGGATTATTTCCTACAACACTGCCAATCGGACAAAGCGAATGTTTGAGATCAGTATCAGTAGCGCGAGTGCAAATACTACTTCCTTCTTTTGAAACATATCCTTCGGGACAATGAATACAAGTAGTATTTTCAGCAGTGCGGTAATAATTTTCAGGACACTTATCACAAGTGATAGCCTTTTTGTCCAGCTTAGAATTATCATAATTGAACTCATACCCGGGTTTGCAACTGGATGTTGTTACAAATGCCTTCAACGCGTCAATATCATTGGCAACATCATTATGTTTTTTGATAGCATCATCGCGCTCATTCTGGATACGATGACGGCAGTGGCAAGAACTACCCGAACGCATGCGTATCATTCTGGCGTCAACACATGCGATAAGAGTAGCGGCGAAAGCGATTGCAAAGAACTTGGTCATTTGTGAGTAGAAAAAAAAATAAGCGAATATCAATTTTTTTTAGAATCAGTACATATTTATCTAATCCGGTCTCTGATAGCAACGAGATCTAAATCTCTTACACGGTAATGTTCCTTTTTTTTATTAGGCAAAACTCTTTCTATAATAAATGGTAGTTTCCCTTGTTTTAATTCTTCAAGCGCCACTTGTCTCAATTCCATATTACTTGATACATTTTTAATATTACCAATGAAAGGGGTAGCACCGGATGATAACTGTTGCGTCCTTATACCAATTATTTTATCAAATTCATAAATTGTCATAATTGGCTTAGAAATCTTATCTTTACCAAGTGATTCATTAGTTTTAGAAATATCCTCTATATGACTGGCTTTATAAGATATAGACATTAGTTATTGTAATTCTAATATACTAATATCATTTTTTATTTTATATAAAAATAAATTGAGAATAATACAAATGAATAAGAGAATTTTAGATGGAACTACCCATTTAAGCAATGGAGTTAAGGTTTCAAAAAACAATATAATAATAAAATTTCTTGGAGAATTAGATGAGCTAAGTGCTGAGATAGGATATATTAATGCGCTAGTATATAAAAATTTAAAAAAAAATGAAAATCCAACTCTAATCTATAAATACTATGATATACTTTATGACTTTCAAAAAGATTTAAATATGATAGAAAATAAAATATTGTTTGAAAAATCAGATGAAGAATTGAGCACAAATAAAATAGAAAATTATTTAAAAGAGATTGATAAATTATTACCGGTTCAAAGCATGTTTGTATTGTCGGGTGGTAATATAACGATAGCTTCTATTTTTAAAGCTCGTGCAAAATGTAGAACTGCTGAAAGAAGACTAGTATCAATGAACTATTATTATTTTAACTCTGAATCATTAACAAATAATAATATACATAATATTCATGAATGTTTAGAATATATTAATATATTGTCGGATTACTTCTATATATTAGCCAGATATACATATAATGTATTAGAAATTGAAGAGATAGTTATTTAAATGAATTTATAATTACCCACGATATTCCCTTTGATATTTTTGTAAATTTTCATATTTATATATAATATTAAAAATAACTGTATAAAACTGAATATAATAATACTATAACTATTTAATAACAATCCCCATATAACCCATAAGAAATATATTACAGATAATAAAGTAAATGTAAAAAAATCTAAATCTTCTGTTTCATTTGTAATAAATATTTTATAAGCCTGTGGTATGAATGCCATTGTAGATAATATCCCTGCTATTGTAGCAATTATTTCAGCATAAAAATTATTTTCCATTTTTATTAATATAAAATATATTAATTATCCTTTGAAAGAATCTTCGTCATCGTTTTGTGTTTTCTTATTATAAGGACATCCGAGTGGGATAGAACAATTATAAGGAATAGTAGATTTTACATTAATTTTTTCTTTACAAATTTCACAAACCCGATTGTCGGGGTAAAAGAGGTTTTCTAGATAGTTTTAATTTATTATGTGATTTATCTTGAAGAGACATAGTAAATACATAACAATCGCTATATATAACATAATTTAGAATGATAGCAGTTAATTTAATAAAGAAGGTATTCATTATTAATAAAAATAACATAAATTAAATCAATTTTTACATTTGCTTCCATGTGTGTCCGCATGTTTCGCAAACATACAAATATTTCATATTTTTAGCATCATATTTAATATAAATAACTTGATTATTATCCGGAGTAGCTGTGCAATCTGCGTTAGGGCAATTAACAAGAGGGTCTCTAATTCTTCTTAATGTAGGGTCAAAGCGCAAATATTTATTTACGTTTTGATTATATAACAAATCATCTTCACTATATATAGTTTGCGAAATTCTAATAGCAGTATTAATTGTTTCCACCTTTTCATATAGACAATGTTTGCAATATTTAACTAATTGCTTAGTCGCATTTGTTTTGACATATAGCATATTATCGCATACTTCACAGAATTCCATTTTATATTAGTTATAAGAAAATTATAAATGTTATATAATCATTTTTTATAAAAAATTGATTTTCCATATTATTTTTACGAATAAATGTTAAATATCAAGGCTTTTATTGAAGATGTATTAAACTTCAAATCATGTTGTAATCAAGAAAATGAAAAAGATACTATAATTATTAAAGCAAAAAGATATAGAGGTTATTCTAGTAAACCCGAAAGATATATTCATGAAAACGATATAAAAAACGAAATAACTGACCTAATGAATTTTAAGCAAAGTAATAATTATAGCAATAGAAAAGCTATTTAATCTTCATCGTCATCATCTTCGAGTCTGAATCCGATACCTCGCCAACCTTTAACATCATAAGGAGTTGCTAACATTTTCTCAAAATATGCTTTAAGCTGATTTCTATCAGGGCATTTTTTACCTTTTATTACATTGGAAACAGTCCAAATTCTGAAATCATTATAAAGTTTATCAATACGAATTCGTGGTTCTCTAATTTCGGGATCAATAATGATTCTTTCATTAATAAATTGCCCGATAATATCATTATTTTGTTTGTAACTCTCAGTAGCAACCCTAACCTCACTAGGTTCTGCGATGGAAGATGGGTTAATAGTTTTATGTCTTTCAATCAGCATACCAATAAATACTTCTTTCCAGCGATCGAACTTGTCAGATAGTTCCAAATCCATATGGAATTCATTTTTACTAAGATTAGGATTTTCACAGAAACGACTCGAAAAGTTACACACCTTGATACGACGCCAAGTACCACCATCATCACTTGGTACTTCCGGAAGTTCATTGCAAGTTAATATCATTTTAAATTGTGGTTTAAATTCATAAGGCTCTTTAAATAAGGTTCTAACAAGGATTCTATCCTGTCCTGAAAGTTCTTTCATTAGACCAATATTTAATCTTTCATTTTCACTGGGTTCTTGCATGACAGCAAATCTTCTACCTTTTGTTCTTTCTAATTCACTTTGTGCAGCATTACTTGCAGCTCGTTTTTGAGTCAAAAGAGCAATTGGTAAAATACAATAATATTCACCGATGGATTTTTGAATAAGATCTAATAATCGCGATTTACCATTACTTCCCTGACCAGTAAAGATATAAAATCTTTCTTGTGCAATACTACCATCAATAATACAAGCTAATACATCCATAACATAATTTCTCAAATTTTTATTAGTAAATATTTTAGCAAAGAAATCATTTATCTCACTAATTTCTGGACAATCGGGATTATAATTTATATAATTTATTTTTGTCGATAAATATATATAATCATCTGGCATCCCATCTCTAAACATATGCATTTTAAGATCATATACACCATTATCAAAACCAATCAGATGCGACCTACTGTCTAGAAGTTCTTCAAATGATTCGTCAATAAACAAAGTCCTACATTCTTTCATAATAGAATCTTTAAAACTAGAATTTTTGAGTTGCGTCGCGATCTTCAAGCATTTTTTGCTTTTCTCCTCATTTATAGCGCGCTGAATAGGGTCGTCGCTATATTCATTATAATAATTACTACGTTCCATAAATCTTCTACATATATCAATACTCAATAACTTGCGTAATTCCAAACCTTCTCTACCCTTACACCATCTATGCCGCTGTTTATCATATTTATACCATACATCTTTTGTAATAGCCCTAAATTCATCTTTATATATTGCGTGCACAACACAAGCAATATCGAAATGTGCGCCATCACTACCAAGCGCATCGTCAATATATTTAATAATTGCTGTATTAACTACATTATTATATTTAATAGAGTTATCTTGTTTGGCCCACCATCTTAGAGTTCCCAATCCCATATTGTCTTTGCGCATCTTATCCCATAGTTGCTGACATTCACCTTCAATATATGCGCTGCTAATTTTGGAAAACTCAATCCACATTTCAAGCAATCTATAATCAATATTGCGTAGGACCCATCCTAAATTAATCCAATCAGTATAATTATCTGCACGACTTGGTGCCAAACATTCTGTTATTAATCTTTTAACAAATACCAATTCATCTTCTGAAACATAAGCTCTATTAACATTAAGAGATTTGCCAAAAATATTATTTTGTACCTTGCTTTTAAGTTTTTGATCAATCGCGGGTAATATATGTTTGCTATACTGACTAATTTCTGTTTTAAACTCTTCTTTAACAATATCAGGATAATTACCTCGTTTAATCATAGAGAATAATTTGATATGTTTTATTTCATCACTTGCATTTAATTCATATTCAATGCGATTAGTAACCCCATTATTATAATTATATATACAAGAAACACGATATACATCACAATCTGGTTTACGACTACCATACATTTGCCAGCAATTGGTGTCAATTATAGCTTTATCTACAATAGAATCAAAATCATTACATATAGGTAATTCCTTGAAAATCTCAGGAGACATATCAAGTATCTTTCTTCTTATGAAATGTTGTGTGTTATTTTCAACTATAATATGTGGAAATACAATATGAATTCCGTCTTTAAGCTTATTTCTAAATTCTACTGGATTAGGCTTTTCCATAACATAAGCAACGGCATCTTTTTCTTTTACATCTAAAAAACTACTGATTATTTTAAAGTATGCATCAACTATTCTGAATATGTTCTCAGAAGTATATACTCTATCATATACTTTCTTATCATTTAAAGAAGAATTGGAATTATGGGAACTATAAATACCCGATTTATCATCGGGTATAGTAAAGCGGAAATCAAGGTCAACTCGCAATGGACTTGGTATAGTAGGTTTCTCTGTAAAATGTAATGATACACCACTGGTAAGGGCTAAACTGTATAAATTAATAAATTTTTCATAGGATTCTTCGGGAATATAAAGACTTACTTTTGGTGATCCTATGCTTGTATTGGTGTAAGGTTTTCCCTTTTCAACCTTGTGTTTATTAATGAATTGACGTAAATCTTCATTTATACCCATTGTTTTAAAATTTAATTTGCTTTATATATATATCAATTTTTATTTTTATACATATTTGATTACAATTTTTTTTATTTATCTTTATATATGGTAGGTGTATTTGTAAAAAAATATAAATTATGTCAACAAAAATAGAAAAATATAATAGCCCTAAAAACGCAAAGACTCCTACATTATTTAAAAAAACAACCTTATTAAAGTTAATAGATGCATGGAATTGTTGTCGTGAAAATAAAATAGAGTATAAAAAAACATTTAGTGCAAAAAAATTGTCAGAATTACTTAATGAACGCATAAAATCAATATGCGATGATAAGCAATACTGGTGCTGGCCTGGTGTTATTGGACGTCTAACGAAAGATCCTAAAATGCGACAAAATATTAAACTTATTGAAAAAACAGAGTTACGCCCAGAAATGCCATCACAGTGGTATAAAAACCCGATAGAATGGTTATCAAATTACGATATAGATGATGTAATGATACAATATAATAATGAAAAGAGATATTGTTATGCATTTTTGGGTGTTTTTCCGATAGATTTTTCAGAGGAAGATAAATTCGGCAGATGCTTATATAGCCAAATATGTTCATTAGATTTAAAAAAATATAATAGTAAAGGTATTAAATATTTAGGATTGATAACAAATTTAGATAAACACGATGAAAGTGGTTCTCATTGGACATCTACATTTATTATTATAGACCCTAAAAATAAATCCTATGGGGCTCATTATTATGATAGTAATGCAATATCAATGCCCCATTATATTAAAAAGTTCATATTAAATATCAAAAAACAATTAGCGCAAAAATATCCAAAAATCACATTTGCAATAACAACTAATGATAAAAAACATCAAATGAAAAATACCGAATGTGGTATGTTTTCAATGGCTTATCAAATAAGATGGATAAATGCATTGCTCAAATATAAACAATTAAAGCTAAAATCACCATATGAGGACCCCGATTTTAGGCATTGTATTGTAAATGATAAAAATATAAATGATAAAAAAATGGAGGAAAATAGAAAGTATCTATATCGCCCAAATCTTCAAAAACATCTCAGCGATAGAAATATTAATTTGTAATGTGTTATTTTTATCATCTATTTTCTATTATTAACTATTAAGTTATAATGAGTGTAATAGATGATTTTAAATCTGATAAAAATATCAATCTGATTTTTAATGCTGCAAGTAAAATGATTAAAGATAAATATAGTAATGTTGATGCCAATGATAATGACCTAATTAATATTACAAAAAGTATAATAAAATCAATATGTTCTGATGCTATTCTTATAAAAAAAATTGTTAAACTCATGGAATTGAATAAAATAGCATTATCCAAAATAAAAGAACATTATGACGGTATAATAAATAGGCAAAATGAACCTGAAATAATAAAAACCGAAGAAAAAGACGAGAGTATGAAGTATGATAGCGAACAGTTATTATTGAAAGTTTTAGAATTAGAAGAGAAACGCAGTGTTGCAAATTCACTTGCGAATCTGCAAAAACAACAATCGGAAGTTAAAGAATCCAAACAAGAATCATATATTCAACAATCTAATCCTATAAATTTTAACGTAAAAATACTAGAAAAATTAGAAGTTTTATCGAGAGAGAAAACTAAGGTTATCTATAAAAATATTGTAATCAATAGTTATAATCGCGATTGGTGTAATAATCCCAATAGAAATAAACTATCATTTACCATAAATATAGATTTACTTAAAAACAATATAAAAATAGACAGATTATTATTACCCAAATTAATTAAATATAAAACATCATTTGTAACAATGACGATAAATAATAATAAACACGCTCAAAAAATTATATTTATTTTAAAAACAAGTTCAAATGAAAATGCATGGGATATTTGGGAAAATATAAATAGCGATAATATATTATTGATAACTGCTAAAAATTGGCATATTAGTTTCACAGACTTTTTAAATAATGATCTAGATATGGGGCAAGATAATATAGATATTATTGAAGTCGAAGATAATCTCAACAATATCTATGATTTAACTATCAATAATGGCGATAAAATGAAATATGATAGTTTCGGCGTTTCATTGATAAATAAATATGATAATATATTGATTAAAACTAATTTGGGCGATAATATTCAAGGTAAGGTCCTAAATATAGCTGATAATATATTAAGTGTATATATTGAAAATATAGAAAAAAAAATATTAATGAATTCTTCTTTATTAAATTATAAGGGACAATATACCATTATGATGTCTTATTGTCCGAAATTATAATATTAATACTAAAAATGCAGAGAATATAAATATTATCATTGATATTATATCAATTCTATATAATAATTTTAATTTTTCATTTTGTGTCAAATTGGTATAATAATCATCATCAAGCGATTTAGTATAGTTATATATATAATAATATATATTAGTAAAATCTAATAATTCACCAAAATACTTTAAGAAATCATCAGATTTTACTAATATATATACAAGTATAATAAATATTATAAATAATACATTTTGCACTAACAAATTAGGAGAATTAATGTGCATATTTAGATAGTTAAATATAATTCTCAATTTATATGAATCGTAATTAACTATCGCTATTAAAAATATAATTATTACCAAATACATAAAACCATAAAATACAATAGCATATTGTAGGCTTTGTATTAAATTATATTCTATAAAAAATTCTAATGTTATTATATTTATAGTTCTTATCAAAAATATAAGAAATATATATATGGCTTTGTCGCGAAAGTTTATTTTTAATACAATTTCGGGGTCTAAATCACTTTGTATAACACGATCATGTAATTTCTCTCCTTCTGTTAAAAAAAGTAAGTCATTTAGATATTTATATTCGCCTTTATTAGTTGGGTTAGTTACAGCATACCGGTAATCATTCCATATATCTTCGTATATCCCTTTTTCATGGTCTGAATCAATTTTATTGTTGCCCGCGCCATTATCTTGACCGTCATCATTTTCAAGATGTTCAACATTCTCTTTTAATTCCTCCATAAAATGATGTAAATTAGTGGAATTAGTATCATCACGAGACACAAAATTATCAAAATCTTTATGCCTGGTTATTAAGGATTCTTTATCTATTTTTAAATCTATTTTAAGTTTATCTGTATCAATACCATTATCATAGGCCCCTCCCTTTTTAGTCGGAATTTGCGGGATAACATTAACATATTGCGGATCATAGCCCCTACCCTGAGCTTTCAGAATATCAACTTCCGCTCTCCTTTCTTTTTCTTGTTCAATTACTTCACTTCTCAATTTTTTTAGTTTATCTTCAACTTGTGCTTTTTCTGATTTAATCTCTTTAATAATAGGATGTTTATCAGTTTTATCAGTTTCCTTATCTTTTTCAAAAAAATTTATTTTATAGCCTTTTAAAATATTATAAATATAGTCTTCATATTCCGTTGACTGTGGTATTGTTTTCATTTTAGATATTGTTTTGTATATTTTTTTAAATTCTATTGGCAATTTTGTTTCTATTATTTTTAAAACTTCAATTCTTGATTCAAGTAATCTTATTTTTTCTTTTAAGTCATTAATTAATGCCGTTGCCTCATTTGACGCCTTCTTGCGTTCTATTTCACCTTTTTCTCCTGGGTTTAATTGCAAATTCAACTCGTGAACCAAATCTTGTCCTTTTTTTTCGCTGTTTGCTATAAGTTCTATTGCTTTTTTTAGTGTTTCGTTTTTGTCGCCATTGTCTTGCCATCGCAAACCATTCTGATTTGATAATAAAGTATTTGTTTTTCCCAATAATGACTTATCAAATATTTCTTCTTGCTTTCCAATATCATAATCTAAAATAAGAAGAAATATTTCTTGTAAGCCAGTCATACCGTTACTTGCTGGTATATCATGAGTAAAATCCGTGTTGGATTTTTTACATTCATCAATTAAAGTAGTAAAGATGTTGGGCACCTTTGTTTTGATATCTCCTTTGTTTATAATTTTCGGGATCCCCGCGCTGTCTGGTAAATATTCTTTCAAATGTTCTCTTATAAATTCAAGAGCAGCTACACGTTTATCAAATCCAGTATTTTTTTTTACACTATCGCCAATTGATTTAGAGGTATCTTCATTGTTACTCCGTTCTTGAATACCATCATATTTATAAATGAATTTATAATGGTCTTCTTCTTTACCAGCAGCATCAATTAACTTATAATACAATGTTACTATTTCAATGTAATTTTCTTTTAATATTTTATAGAAATCATATGGTGTCGCACCCGCTTCTTTATCATCTGGGTTTCCTGTTTTTTTTATATCATATAGTGGATCACCACCTGTTTGTTCTACATCAATGCGTTGTAAATAACTATAAAGTCCCTTGACATTTTCAATGTAACTATAATCTGCTTCAACTATTTCATTGAATGTAGTAGCTTTAATAAAATCTTTATCAGCTCCTTCTTGAAGTTGTTCATCTACTGCTTTTTTATCACTGGCTACCTTCTCCATAAAACTTTTTTTCAATTTTTTATATTTTCCAAGAGCTTTCTCAATAAACTCTTTGGAAGTGGTTCTTTTATGTTCGCTTTGTTCATTTGCATCGTTATTTTTTGACTCTTCATTTGCATTTAAAATAGCTTGATTGAATCCAATAAGCGCTTCAATATCCTTTTTATATCTACTATTTTTGTCTAAGTTATTGACCAAGTCTTTTAAAACGTCTATGCTTAAATTATCTGGTGTACCAAGATTTTCAAAAAGAGTCATTACAGCCTTGTCAGCATCATTAAATTGTGCTTTTTTTTTTTCGCGCTTGTTTATTAAGTTTGCTGCCATGACTAATGGATTATTACGTAGACCTCCTTTTACTTTTTTAGCAACTTTAAATACCTTATTCGTGCCTGTTCTGGCACCCCTTGCCACCGCCTTCGCTTTATCGCTAAGATAAGATGAAGAAGTCATCGCTTTTCCAATGGTTCCGAAAGCTTTTTTCGTGTTTTCTAAGAAGGGCGCCCCACCAAAAGATAAACTGTTATTTCGTGCTATTTTTTTATTAATATATTCATCTTTTATCTGTTTCTTATAACTTTCCTTATTTTTTAAATTGTGCTCTTTTATATCATATATGGCAAAGAGCTTTTTATATAAATCATCTATTATATCTTTTCTAATATTTACATCAGTTTTCCTTATGTAATCCTTTGTATCTGATAGTTTTGTTGTTATTTCATTATAAAACTCTAATATAACTGAATCGTCAAATGATTTAAAATGTTTTTCTCTGAATATTTTATCAAGCTCTTTTTTATCATTGATAATAACAGCTATATCTTTTGGATCATCATTTATTACAACATATGGTAAAAAATACACGCTACCAGCATCTATAATACTATTAAATGATATTGTCTCTTTTGTAATATAATCTATTTCAACTAATTCTCCCAACTCTCTTTTTTTTTTATTTAATTCTTTTAACAAATTATCATCATCGGGGTCAATACCTTTAGTATTTAATAACAACTCCCTCTCAGATATTTGTTTAGTTATTATGGTATTGGCTTTTGCTTTGTTACTTGTATATTTGTCAGTAATTCTTTTGATTAATTTAACATCTTCTACTTTTTTATAATAATTATCTGCAATAAGTACGTTTTTACTACCTTTATCTTTTTCATCAGAAACGACTTTCCATTTATTTTTAACAATTTTGTATTTTTCTCGCAATTCCAATTCCATCAATTTTTTTAAATCCTTTAAAACTTTCTTTCCAATTTTAGTGCCATCTGATAATGATATATATTTTTTTCCAACAGTAGTAATGGAATTTAATGCCGTTGCTCGTTTATCTTCATCCATATATTATATGCTCTCTAAACTAAATAAATATATCTTTTATTAGAATTTAGTAGCGATAATACTTGTCAAAACCCATATATATATAGTAAATAATGAGAGCGATTTTATTAATTTTTTTCTTTCGTCATAATGTACAATTTCGCTATCGTCACCATCGTCATCTTCTTCAAAATCATTTTTCTTTCTAATGTTTAATATAATGGGTATCATTAATAATACAATTATTAAACATGTATGAACAAATAATCTAGTTATTCCATTTGTACCCATATAATAATAATAAAATACTGATCTAATACTATTCATAAAATCGTCAAAGTTCATGTAATCAACTTGTGTTGAATTATCAATATTAACAAACAAAACAATAAACCAAAATATAGTTAAATAAATAGCAGCGTAATAATAAAAGCCTTCTTCAAATGTTTTTATAATATTTATATCGATACACCATTTTATTAATACAAGTGTAACATATCTGATGAAAAATGTAGAAAATATAAAAACGATTCTATCGTCAAATTTAATATCTAATTCTTTCAATGGATTTTCGGGGTCATTTTCAAACTTTAATATTTTTTGTTTAATTTGGCCTGTATTATATTCACCATCATTATATATATCTATTTCTTGACCGATTTTAACAAGTTTGTTTTGATTTTTATATCGTTTTTCCATTGCATTATTTTTCGCGTCAACAGTATTTTTATCATCTTGGGTGTTGTCACCTTCCTTGTACGTAGGTTTAGATATATTAGTATTCAAATAGTTGATATTGGTCATTCCATAGTTTTTCTTTAAAGCATTTCTAAATGCCGATTCCTTATAATCTGGATCACCACCATCACCACCCGTATGTTCGCTTTTATTTTCATTACTACTGCCACCCTGCTTATTGATGTCTTCTCTTATATTATTTAAAAATTTTCTAATAATATCTCCTGAATTTTTATCACTAGCAATTTTTTGTTCAAGATCATGCAAATCATCGATCTCTAACGTTTCTTTATCGGCGTCATAAAATGATAATTTATTAAGATATTTTTTCTCCTTATTTGTCATATCTTGAAATCTATAATATTTTTTTAGAATATTATATAATGTTCGTGGTTTTTTGTTAAAAATAGCTATCAAATCTTTATAATAATTAAATCGTTCCGGAGCCATTTTTTTTAAATCAATATCGTCAATTAAATAGTCAGCAAATGAATCGGTAATTATAGGATCGTCAATAGGTTTCTCATATTGTAATTTATTAAATAAAGTAATAAATTTCATTCTATCTTTGTCTTTGATTTTACCCATAATTAATATTAATACTTCCTTATTGGTATTATAGATAAAAAAATAATAATTAATTTTGTAATGTGTATATCATTTTCCATATTATAGAAAGGACTAATAATACGGATACTGTTATAGCGAGAATATAGTTGAATATTTGAGCATAATAATAAAGAGAAATATACATTATCATAAATATTACAATAGTCCATAGAATTATTATGTTTATTGTCATAGGTAAATAATTAAAATTGTAAATAGAGTCGTTGCTTTCAAAATTTGTTAGCATATTTTTGAGTTCTTCCTTAATTATTTTTTTATCGTCAAAGCTAAAATCTCTTTCAACATCGCCTTGTAGAATTTTATTGTAAGTCTCTTTGTAATGAGCTTCTACAAATTTATCATTTTTAGATAATCTATAAAAATTTTTAGAATGATTTTTATAATTTAATGGTATATATGCTGATGGGATTAATTCACATGGTATAATACCAAAAAAATATAAATATTCAGGGTCTTTTTCATCATACGGTGAAAATAATAAATTACTTAATAATCTATAACGATAATCCTCGTCTTCTTCATTTGTTGATTTTAATCTATATAAATATGGTTGTTGAAATTCTTTTATTTTATTTTGCATATTATTCTTAGACTCACTTCCCATTATAATTAATTTATAATCACGCCTTTACTACTTTATAATATTTTTAATTATATATTATTGCCAATATTATACATCATAATAATTATAATGATATTGGTAATATAATTGATTAAAAATCCTTCACCTGTAATATTATTTGCTTTATGTAGTATACTATCAACGGGATCTGCTAAATTACTTTTATCTATTTTAAATTCAAATTTATTATCCGATTTATTATCCGAATCATCATTACTAAATTTTATATCACTGTTATTAATATCCTTATAAATAGATTTGATAACGTTTTTTAAGTAATTATTAGAAATATTATTTGTTTCAGATTCATAATTATTCAGCATATTAAAGGTATAATTAAGCTCAGTATATATTTTATGAAGCGTTCCTTTCGTTTCGTCTGGTTTAAATGTCGGATTAAATGTGTCAGCAATTTCTATTTTTGTATTATTATTTTTGTATAGAGAATCAGTTAATAATCCAAATAATTTTATGTTTTCATACCAATGTAATTTATGTAAAGCATTCTTTAATTCGGGATTGTCATCGGTATTTCTCATGCTGCTCATAGGGACTTCTAGAATTGATGGATTAGCAATTGTATTTATGCTAGAAAGATCCGGGATATGTTTTTTAAGAATTTCATAATTGTATTTCATATGTGCTATAATTAATAAGAAATTATTGACAATTTTTTCAATAGGTTTATAAGACTCGTTCAGTTCCAATAGTGCTATATATTTTTCTTCTGGTGTCCCAGCAGACTTCAAAGCTTTTTCTTCTTTTGTTTCTACTTCTGGTGGTAAAATAATTTTATCATCATTTGCTAATTCTAGGAATTTTTTTAAATTATTTGCATTAATGTTTAATAAAAATTTATATGGGATAGCCTCCATTTTATTTTCTGATAATTCAAATTTAAAATATGACATCAAAATGTTTTCGTTGTTATTAGTAATACCATCATTATATTCAGAAATATTTTTTTTAAAATTATTAGGATTAAATATGTGTTTGCATATATATATAATTTTTATTATTTTATCTTTATAGCTATTTATAATATGTTCGAAATAGGCATCAATATCACTACTATTAGTAACTTTTACATCAACTATTTTTCTTATATTAGGATTTTCTGGTATAGAATCAACAAAAGTATATATGTCGGGAGTACTGTTCTTTTTAAAATCCTTATTGTCGCCTTTAAAATATGAATATGTCTCTTCATATATTTTGCTATAATAATTATCAAAGTTTACCTTATCACTCGTATCTATATCATTGTATAATTTAAATTGTACATTCATTGATGACATTGTAGCATAATCCTTAAATTTTTTATCAAGTTTTAATGGATTTTCATATTTTCCAGTAGCTTCCAGGATTAAATCACCATTTATGATAGAAGTGAACACATTTGTTATTATATAATGGTCTAAATAGTCGTTAGATATAATATCAGCATTTATATCGTGTAATTTAATAAAAGGTATCAATTTATTATTTAAATGGGTTAAATCTCTTTTGTAACAACTGTCAAATATACCATTAATAAAATATAGATTATATTTTGTATTATAATTAATAAATATGTAAATAAATAATACGAATATAAACATTAATAAAAAGGGTGTAATAATTTCACTTGTAAATAAATTATATGAATTAAAAGTATTTGTATTTGTTGTTATATTATAAATCATTAAAAGTAAAACAAGTGATAAAATTATAACAAACATTATATATGATAATAAATCTTCCATATTTTTTATTTTATATTCACCAATATTATAATCGCCATGTAATTTTTCACCATTAGCTATTTTAAAATAATTTTCATAATATTTATTTTTACTATTATATGATGTATCTACTGTATATGTTTGATCAGCTTCATATGTATTTTTAAATATTGAATATTCCTGCGAATACAATAAGTTATCATTTGGTTCGTCGTTTGATAATAATCCTATTAAATTATTTAATTTAGTTTTATATTTCTCTTTAAAACTGTCTGGCTTTTTAATGGTTAAGGTTTTTTCTTTGCTATATTCTTTCTTCATATGGGAAATTTCATTAAACAACTTTATTTTTTGCTTTTGTATTAAAAAGTCTTTATATAAATCTTTAAATCCATTTACATCACTTTTGTCAATATTATAGTTATTATATGATACATTTACTAAGTTTTTATAAATAAGTAAATTTGTTAAATCACACAACAGAATTTTTCTATTTAAATAATTAAAGTAATTGTATTTATCTACAAAAGCGATTAACTCATTTAACATAGTAATAGAAATTCGTTTTGTTACACTATTTTCTTTTAATGTTTTAATGTTACTAGTAAATATATAAGTATAAGTAGACAAGTCTTTTTGAAAAATATTATCATCTTTTGGATTTACTATGTTTCCTGCGATATCGCCTGTATTGTTTATAATAAAATTAGAAATAGCTTTTTCAATAGGTTCTTCTCCTTCCACATCTTTTTCGAGAATATCTTCAAAAAGTTTATCAATATTGTCAGTTGTTATAGCAATAGTTAAAATATCTTTAAAAAATATAAGTTTATTTTCTAAAATATCTGCAATTTTTTTTGAAGCGCTATCAGATACATCCTTTAAGGCTTTTATTTTTTTATATATATAATCAATAAGATCAATATATTTAATATCTCGTAGCATTTCATCATCACTTAATATCTTTAATTCGTCAATTTCAGACGATAATATTTCTTGGAGGTCTATATATTCTAAATTAGGTTTATCATTATCAGTAAATGTCATTGCAATATTAATAATATTTACCATCATGTAAAAACATAATAGTAATATAAATATATAAGCCATCGCAAAATAAAAGTAATTTTGTCCATCTATTCTAGAATCATGTGGTACACTTGGTATACTAGAAAGAAAGCCACATATTAAGTATAAAACCAAAAATATTGCTATAATATTTTTGGATTGATTTAATATTACATTAATATTAAAAGTATCAATATCATCGGATATCACATCATTATCTGTATTAAAATATGCTTTATAACCGGTTGATGACGTTGGTGCGTATCTTCTGATAATCATAACAGTTAGTATAAATACAATTAAAAATGATAATATATATGGGAATATTTTTAAATAAGCAATAAAATATTCACCATTTATATTACTTAAATATGGTATAAACAGGTCGTTATATTTCCAGAATTTATACATTAAATCAATAAATAATAAAACAATTACAAATAATATTGTAAAGTAATACGTTTTAGTATTAAAATTATCATTTGGTAATAATAAATCGTAACTATTTTTAGCTAAATTAAATCTACCAGTTTCTGCTTCACAATATATATTATTGCAATGTTTTTTTATATTAATATCTGCAACATCTTTTAAATAATTAATTTTAAGAAACGATAATGTAATATTTTTCAATTCATTTAAAAATATTATAATCATAATAACAAACATTATAAATATCAATATGCGCATTATAATAAAAGTTTATAATTTACTTTAACCCTTATAAAGAAAAAAAGATATAATAAATATTCATTGAACTTTATTGTAATATATTATTTATATTATGTACTGTAACGGAGAATACGAATATTGTAGTAAAACCTAATATATAATATATATAATCTTCTTTTAATACCTGCGACAGTATTATAATTGGTACTAATAATAATACAATATATACATACATAAATCTAGTAACATCATTTATTTCATCAAAAACCTTATCAATAGTTTTTTTACTATTATATGCATAGATTTTTTCAATATTTTCTAATGTTAATTTATAATTATTACTGTTTACAATTACCCTACCGGTTTCTTGATAATTTTTTTTTGCATCTATTAATTTATCAACAATTTCTTCTGTTAAAACAACATCTTCAATTCCAGTTATACTGGTATTATCAGATTTTAAAATATTAATAATTTCGTAATTATTTTCTGATTTATCTTCTTTTATTATGATATCCAATTCTTTCATTAACATAATGTATTCGTATGCATAAGTGTCTGCGTATATTTCTGTTATTTTCTTTAAAATAATAGAGAAAAATATAGTATAAATGGCAACATAAATGAAAATAAATAATGATGAATTAAATATATATATATATTTATTTAAATTACTTCCAGTAAAATATTTGATATATGTAATATGTATTATAAAGTATATCCAAATAAATATAAATAATGGTAATCCGTAATGTAAATACGTATTATATACTTTCATAATATTGAATTTTCCATCTACAATACTGAGGTCCCTATTAAGATTATCAATATCAGTATATTTGTCCTTATACTTATCAAGACCTCCAATGTGTTTAAAATTTTGTTTTATTTGTTCAAAATCAAAAAGGTAATTTGAAATATTCCACATAAATGTTCTTTTAATCTCAACACTATGTATGTCAATTATATTTGTGTTATATAAACAATATTTATTCATTTTCTGAATAGTATCATTCAAATCTAAATGATATTTTAATTCAACCAGAGTTATCAAACTTATAGTAGTTAAAATTATAATAACCATAAGTAGTATTAATAATTCTATATTATGTGGCATATCTGGATACCAAATCTATTATAATATTATTTTTTAATTTATTATATAAAAAAAATTTAATCAACATTATAATAATGTGATTTTATATTAATGATGCTGTTATGTTTTTTGATATTTTCAACAGTATTTTTCATATGATTAATATCATCTAATAATTTATCAAATTTATTATTGATATATAATGTTTCCCTTGTTATATCCGAAAACAGAGCATCTTCATTAAATAATTCGTCAATATCATTATCAATTTTTTCAGCGATTTTTTCGTTATATGGTATATATCCTTGTGATGGAATCCATTTATCTTGGTTTTTTTGACTGTCTGGTATATATCCTTGTGGTGGTTCCCATTTTGTTTTTTTATTATGCAAAGATGCTCTAAGTAAAGATACTGAATTATGAATTATTTTTCGTACAGAACATACATTGTGATTCGTATGATGAATTTTTTTAAGTAAACTTACATATGGAACAAATGCATTTACATAACCAACACATATTAATAGTAGGACATTACTTAGCCTCATTATATCTTATTGGTATTATATAATAATATATTCATATATCTTTTATATAGCTTTTATATAGGAAGTTTTACACTATTATCATATAGTGGAGGTGAAGCAATAACTTCAAAATCAGAACCCTTATTACCATTTAAATACGCAGAAGCATTATTCCACGCACCCTTAGCTAATGTATCAAACCCCATAGAACCACCTAATGCTCCTTTTAATAAACTAATACCACTAGCTTTATCGCGATAACCGGGATATTGACCATTAATAATCTTATTAAGTTCAAAAAAAGACATAACAGGTATTCCATCTATGTTGGATATACCCAAATCACCCTTACTATATCTATCCATTTAATATAATTTGACATTATTTTTTTGACCTTAACATTTTATACATTTCTGCGTCTATATCGTCATATATTTCTCTTATTTCTTTCCATTTATTTTCTGTTTCAGTGGATTTTTTCACAGTATTTTTAACTGGAATTTTCCATAATTCTGTAAGAGTATCTAATACATTTTTATCATTTCTTAAATAAATTATTTCAATTTCTTCTTTACTTATATTATCAGGTGCTTGTTTAAGTAATTCTTCCATTGTATATTCTTTTTAATTAATATATATATATATAAAATTTATATGTTTTTATACTTAACATCTGTATAATAATTATTTGCTATTTCATACGCATACTTTTCATAGGGATGCTCTAATGAAAAGTTTTTCATAATAACATCATTAATACCATTGGGTTTATTGTTTCTATATAAGCATACCATAACATTATTAGTTTTATTATCAATATATATATCATTATTAGTATCAGGATTCGATCTTATAAATTTGTTATTATATGCTATTTTTTTGAAACCTTCACTATGTATTAATTTATCAAAAACATCTTTATTATATCTTTGATAAATATGAATTTTTTCATGTATTAAAGTATTTGTTAGATTTTCTTCCGAGTAATTTAAAACACTTTTTGATAAAAATATTACATTTTCCCTAGTATGTGGTAATCCCTCTTCGTATTGAAATGATTCATTTTTATAAGTACAACATATTACCCACTTTATATTGGCCAGTTCTTTATAATTTATATAATTATCATGTAATTTACACGTTAACAAATAATTATCGGCATTTATACAGCATTTTTTCAACAATACTTTTTCCTTATCATTTAAATCACATGATGTTTTACGTATATTATCAATATATTCTTTTTTTGTTTTAACTTTTCTCGCATTCAAATCAATATCACTCAAATTATTTACATAGTTATCTTTATCATGTTCTAAAAAATTATTTAATTCTTGTTTAGACATAAAATATATTTCACTATTATTGCTATAAGTTTCTGTATTTGTTAAAAATAAATAATAGTAAATAGCTATAAATATTATTATGGATATAATACTTAATAGAATCATGCTATATTATTTGTCTTATTATTATAGTATATTATTAATCTTTTATTTTTTTGTAACAAAATGTGACTTTGTCATCTGATGTTACTACATTATCTTTTATATTAGCCAGTTGATTCTTTATCAACCCACATGTTAAAACTTTATCATTTCTATAGACTTCAAATTTTTCATCTGAGAAAACCTTTATGATAGAGCTTATTTTTTCAAACTTAATAGTACCATCATTGCGCTGGATTGAATAAAAATATGCGTTACCATCTTTATTACTGACTTCATTCGCATCAATAATTTTTTTATATATAATTATTATTTTGTGTTTATAAATGCGAATAATACTGTAACCGTATGAATTCAGTAAATAGTATTTAATATCATATTGCTCTTGCTCTTGCTTGTGCTCTTGCTTGTGCTCTTGCTTGTGCTCTTGCTTGTGCTCTTGCTTGTGCTCTTGCTCTTGCTCGTACTTTTTATTTTCAGGTTCTTTATAATATTCTGTATTAATATCTGGGTCAGCACCACCTGTACCAGATGTTATTTGTATTACAGTTTTACCACCTTTGCTTATTTCCATTATACTAAAATAATGAGAGTCTGCGCACATATAGATATATTTATATTCTGCTAATAATTCGAATAATTTATCTCTTTTCCCAAATAATGGATCAGCTTTTTTTTCTTTTTTTTCTTTTATTTTATTTACTTTAATTGCAAATAGTGGTACATGTCCCATTACAAATATTTGCTTACATTCTTCTTCACTGATTTCTCTAAATTTGCTTTTAATATCTTCCATATAATTATCATCATTTAATTTATTTGTATTAATAATTATAACAATATATTTTTCATTATAGACAATACCAATATTATCTACATATAGATTGATTGTGTTTTTATGAATATCAATCTTTTGAATTTTTGCTAATTCTTCTAAGGTAGGTTGAAATCCGTTAAAATCACTTCCAATAATTTGACTACTAGTCATTTCAGAATCTTGCATGTCTTCCACGTCCTCTTCCACGTCCTCTTCCATGTCTCTGCCCTCTTTCGTGCCTATCTCATTTAATGTATCGATATATTTTTTCTGTGTTTTAATCATACATCTTTCTTTTGTAGGTTTTAATTTTAAATCTTCATCATCTATTTCTTCATCGTGATTTCCAGCGGCTACATGAATAGTTTTATTTAAACTATATATTTTATAATATCCAGTTTTTAGTATACTTAATAAATAATATTGTGTTGTAATATCTTTTTTTGTTGCTCCGTCTTCACTTAATATATTTGTTGTTAATATTTTTGTTGAATACCAATTATCACCTGCTATATAAAATGTAGATAAAGCTTTCTCTTTTTTTTTTATATAACTTAAAACCAAATCTCTGTAAACATATTCCTTTTCACAATTTATATTATTCCAGCATCCATAAAATAAAAATTTTGACATCCTATTATAATATTTACAAATATAAATTATGTAAATTCTTGTCATAGTCATTAACGTTATTATATTTACAATATTTATCATAAAAAATTATTGAAACGGTATATGGTAAGATTATTTTTACAGAATCCGTTGGAACATATCTCATCATATTTACCCAAGAAATAATATTATTTATAGCTCTTTTTAAATTTCTCACACCATCTTCTTTGGGTACATTATTAATAATATGTTTTAATATTTCATTATTAAAAATAATATCACCAATATTTAGGTTATATTGTTTTAAAATTTCCGGAACAATATAATCTTTTGCTAATACTAATTTTTCATCATTAGAATATCCAGGTACATTTATAACTATCATTCTATCTTTTAAAATCGGATTTATTAATTCTTCGTCATTGTAGGTAAATATTATCATCGATCTTGATATATTAAAATCAATTTCTTCAAAATATCTATCGTTATACTTATCGTTTTGTACTGGGTCTGTAATATGTATTAAAGTATTTATAATTTCTTGACCTCTATATGTATTTGAAACCTTATCCAATTCATCAAATAAAAACAATGGATTCATTATCCCTGTTTTCATTAAAGACTCGCACATTTTACCATATGTTGCTCCCTCGTATGTATATGAATGTCCTCTCAAAAAAGACGAATCATCTGTTCCTGCGAGTGAAATAAATGCATTTGGATAATTTAATGCGTTGCAAATACCTTCTTTTATTAATTTGGTTTTACCAACACCAGCACTACCTTGTATACCTATAATATAGCCATTTGCCTTTGGAAAAGAAACTTGTTGTGCTAATACTCTTATTATTTGTTCTTTTGCATCTTTGTGTCCAAATACAGTATCTTCCATTTTCTGCCGTATACCATTTAGAAAATCGCAGATTTTTTCATTTCCATCACTTATCTTTATCGGTATTTCATAATAATTATTGAATGGTATATTATTCAAAGATGATAGCCAATTGTTTAATTTATTATATTCACTTGAACAAGGTGACATATTATTAAAACTATCTATTTTTGCTATGATGCTCTTTTTTGTCTTTTCATTTATATTTGAATTAAGTATTTTAAACCTCATAGGCATACTTGATAATTTATTGTCATTTATTGCATCTTCCCTTAATTTTATTTTATCTTTTTCCTCATCAGATAAATTATCAAAATATTTTTTCTCAATTGTTGTATATTTATTATAAAAATCGTATTTCTTCTTTTGTATTTTATTTTGCACAGATTTTTTTTGCGGATTTAATATTAAAAAAAACTTTTGTTTTCTATCATGCTCTTCTTCATAATGTTTATTAAAGAATCCTCCGGCTGGTCCATTAGGGGGATTTATTATCTCATTAATTTCATCTTCATAATTATTGTAAATATAGTCATCGCCATCATCGTCATCGTCAGAATCTTCACTATTACTATGAATATTGTAAGTCGGATCATTTTCTGAATTATCTTCACATGATATTTCTGTTGATTCACTGCTATTTGAATTATTTTTATCTTCTTTCTTCATTGCGTATTTATATAATATATATAATTAATATATGTTTTAAATAATAAAAAAAATCAAGTGTACTCTATATTCAATTATATTGGGATTTATTTTCTTTCCCCCAATAAATATTATTGGATTTTGTTCTTACAATCGCATTAGAATATATTAAGTAGTAAGAGAATATAACGACTAATATAAATATACAAATGAATGCTATATTTTCCATATATTTATTATCAGTATATAAATTAATTGTAAATAATGCCGTTATTGCTAAACCAACCATTAATACAGTTTTAATATAAACGCCGTAAACCGAGGCACTATATTTTAGTAAATCTATATGCATTAATGAACCGTCAGCTTCACTACTTAATTTTTTATTAATATCGGCGCGCGTATTTCTTTCGCTAAGTGTATTTCTCAATAGTGTCGTATAGGCAGATGTCGCATCGCCTTGACCAACACTAACGTTTGCCAATTCTATCGCTTTTATAAGTTTACTATTTAATAGCAATAATTGAGTATTTACTAAATTTATTTTGTAACCAGGGTAGTCATGATTTCCATCAGCAGTAAATTCAGTTGTTGTAGTTCCCACAATGGCCGGTATCTGCATTTCTTGGTTAGAGAAATTTTCAATAACATTACCTTGTGTAAAGGCTTCAATATATAATACACCTAATATATAATAGGTTACTACCTGTAATACAACTATTCCAAAACATACACTAGATACAAGTTTAATTATGGGCTTCTCCATTTTCATTGCATAAGTTAACCCTAATGTAATTATTATTCCTATTAGCAATATAATATAAGATACAAGTTGATAATATAATAGGTTATTTTTTGACTTATTTAAATAATATAATGTTTTTATATTTTTAATTTTAGATTGATTAGAATTTATTTGTTCGTTTATGTTATTAATAGCATCAACGTTATTAATATATCCATTTTTATAATCGAGTGGTTTCTTAACAGTAATAAAAACCTGATTATCAAAACCACTTGCAGTATTACCATCGGCGTGAAAATATACGTAGCTACCTTTATCAAAACGCCCAAAATAGTTATCCGACGTGGTGGTACTTCCGAGTGCTACTTTACCACTACTAAATAATGTTACCGACCCATGTGGCAATGTCAAAACAGGAACATCTTTAAATGCCTCTTCATTTTCCGAAGGATATATAAGTCTGGCACTTATTGTAAATTCAAGCAAGTCGGTGTTGCTGCCAGATTGAATACTCATTATCGGATATGAAGTATTATTTATATTTATTATATGAGTTTTTGCAATATCCATGTTTCGATCACTTAATTGATTTTTTACTGCAATAGGTAGGTCACTTCCTCTAATGCTACTTATTTTAAACGAGGTGTCACCACTAATTCTGCCATCGCTGTCACCATATGTTATACCCGCGTCATGAGTACTGGCTTTAACATAGAAATTCCCTGAATAAATTTTTTCTGTGTCACCCTTCTTCCCCGAGTTACCGTCGTCGGCTAGGTCGGCATTCTCAGCCTTTTTATCTGCGAATAGTTTTATCCTAGTTTTTATTCGCATAGTTCTATCGGTTAAAACCTCAGCAATAAATCCTTTATCTGATATAGCAAACTTGTGAGAAATTGCTATATTGGCCGCCTCTGCACCGTTCATATGTATGTCTGTAATTTTTTCTATTATTTTATCAACATATCTATTATTTTCCGTATATGCTAATCCAAACACTGAATTATCATTACCATCCCCAGCTATCCCACTCGCGACAGCTAATTTAATATTACCAATGACTGACGGACGCTTTGTATCATCGCCGTATATATATGTAGCTTGCTCTAATATATCTGTTTCTGCTAAATATTTAATACCATACCCTGTTGATTTTGCTGGGGTTGCATTGTATGCTGTATAACCACAAGTAGTGGGAGCGCCGCCTGCTGCGCAGGCGTTGGGAGTAGCACTCCCCACTTCAATTTTATTATGAATACTATTATATAACATATTTCCAGATGTTATAGCAATATGGAAGTATTCTTTAATAATCTTAAAAAATTTTAATAATCCCAATATTTGTGTTTTTCTATTTACTAAGTTCAATTTAATTATTGTGTTCAAAAAATTTCGCAATAATCTTTTATCGCGTTCAATAAGAGCTTTATATAATTCTGCTGTGTTGGCTTCAATGAATGAATTATTATTATCATCCAAATAAATATCATTCACATGTTGTTTAATTACACACCTTCCATCTGGTAATTTTTTAATAACTATACCAGATAATGTATTACTGGCAGTGTTTGCTGCATTTCTAATGTTACTATTCACAAACAATCCACCGGGTGTTGAGGATGTCGGAGCAGTTGTTATTTCATCAGTCTGTAGTGCACTTGCCGCTTCCACCTTTTTTGCATAACCATTATATTTTACACGTAATTCCGTAAATAATTTATTAGTAGCGGTTGCGGATCCATCTGTACCCGAATCATAAGACTTAATTGATAAAAATAGGGTTGATTCATTCATTTTATTGGCCTCATTAGTTCCATTAACCCAATAGCCGTAATTTTCAGATGTAACTACCGCGTCCCTTGCATATTTATTAACAATTATTATATTATTTACATTTTTTTTGAAATGTTCTATATTATTATTGTTTTCTAGAAAATTTTTATATGCTTCTAAAATATCTATAAAAACATTGACAAGATTCATACTACAAATCAAATTAAAAATATTATCTTCATTATGATAAATTCTAACAGTTCCTTTGGGTGTTGTTGTTATGCTTCCTTTCGCAAACTTCAAATACCCCTTCGTTTTTGCTAGATTATCAATATTATCGTTATCTTTATCTACTTCCATAATATTAATTTTTGTATAAATTGCTTGATTTATTAAGTCAGTAAATGAATCATTATTTATATTATATGTGGCACTACTTTTTGGTCCCGTATTTGCTTCATTCAATTCTTGACCATATAATGACACTTTATTCCCTTCTAGTAATGGAAAATCAACAATTTCTTCTTCGGATATATCTTTTAAAATTTTTTGTATGAATGGAGCTGTTGAAGTTACGGAATTATCAATATCAATATATTTAACATACATATCTCCTAATAATCCAAGAATCTCTTTATATTTTTCATTATGAACAGCCATGCTTATATTATGTATAATCGCTTCTATAATAATATATATATTTATTTAAAAACAAGATCTATAATAAAACGAAACACCGCTATTTTCATTATATCTGATAATTTTAACAATGTCACCTTGTTTGATACCAAGCCATTTAGCAATTGGGTCATTATGTAAAATAATTGGCATATATAATTTGCTTTTAATCATATATTCTTTCATAAATTCAGCAGCTTCTGTTTCAGTCAGCTTAATATGTTTTGGTACATATTCGTGTTTTGTTGGATTGAGCATTATTTGTTGTGCATGAAAGTACTGCAAATGTCCTTTATTTTTTTGAAACATTTTATCGTATTTATTTAATTGAGAAATGATAGGCTGAGATATAGTATCATTATTGAATATAAGTATGACATTTTTCATATTACCGTATTTTGCTATAAAGTTTTCATTATCAGTATCGCACATTTTAAGTTCATCGATTATAAACTTTCTTAATTTTTTAGTTAATGCGAATATTACAGTTGTATTAGATGTTTGCAATTCTATTACATTTCTATCATTTTCATATTCCTCTTTATCAATAGATAATCTATGTTCTTCGAACAATGAGATATCATCTCCGCGTTCAGTTAACATATCTTTTAAATTAGTGATAATACTTTCGATATCCATTTTAATATTATAGAAGGGTGTTAATCTTATATTATAGTATATAAAAAAATCAATTTTTATTTTTAGTCAATTGATTTTCTGCAAATATTATTATATTTGGGTCGATGTAATTTTTTTTACAGACGGCATATGTATTGTGGAGTTTCAATGCGGTCTCTTCAATAGATTTTTTTATAGGATTTTTAGAATTAATATTTGTATTAAAAAATTTCATAAATAGCGTGTTAGCATTAAGTGTTCTTAAATCTTTCGTAGTAATTTTTAAATTAAATTTTTTATAAAAATTATATAAATATTTATTAACATCATTAGATGTTATAGTTTTATCATTATGTTTAAAAATATATTCATCTTCTCCGATCTTTTTTAATCTATCAAAAAAGAAATTATAAATCTCCTTATTTTTACATATGGCAACATTTCTAACATTTTTTTTACCTATAAAATCTATTTTAATAAATTTGTTTTCTATGAATATATGTTTTTTTTTTAATGTCGTTAATCCATATGAATTATTATCTATTTCGTATTTTTTATTACCTATTCTAAATCCACAATCTATTATTAAAGTAATAATTATCGCACATATCTTATCAATATCGTCGCGGTTAATATCTTTTTTAATTTTTCTTTTTAATCTGGAAAAATACTTTATTGATTGCTTGATTTTTTGAAATTTTATATTATTTTGACTTAATATAAATTTAGGATGATATATAACCTGTTTTCTATTTTTTGAATCATATCCATATGCGATTATTTTCTTGCCGTTAATTATTGTAACTTTATCGTATGCGGGTGGTATTTTAAGAGATTTAATAAATTCCAATTGTTTTTCAGCAATTATTTCGGTATTTTTATTAAAATATTTAAATCCTGTTTTATAGGTACCTATTCTTTGCACTTTCATTCTAATTATTATTAATATCTTTAAAATGCAGTATAAAATGATATAAACAAAAGATTATATAGATATCCATAAACTAAATAAGATATATAATGCCCGTTGCCAAGAAAGCCGCCACCACTGCTGTTGAAACACCTGTTAAAACCGGTAAAAAAACCGTTGCTACAAAAGTGCCTGTAATTAAAGCCACAGACGTAGTTAAAGCCACAGACGTAGTTAAAGCCACAGACGTAGTTAAAGCCGTACCAGTTGAAGATGTTGTAAAATCCGAAGTTGTTCAACCTGTAACTCCACAAGAAAATGCCCTCCAAAGTATTATTGAAAAAGTAAATACTTTTGTGGTAATGGGCAAAGAACTACAAGGCCAACTTAAAGTACTTAGCAAGGATTGGGAAAAGCAACAAAAAATCATTGATAAGGTTCAAAAGAAACGTCAAAATGCTAAAAACTCCCCATCTGGTTTTGCTAAACCAAACAAGATTTCTGATGAACTTTGTGATTTCATTGGGGAGCCCCGTGGTACAGAGAAATCTCGCACTGATATTACCCGTTTTATCAACGCGTATATCAAGGAACATAGTCTTAACAAACCCGAAAACAAACGTTTCATTCTCCCAGATGATAAGCTACGTAAAATCCTAAATGTTGATGCTACGGAAGAAATCAACTATTTTATTCTTCAAAAACTAATCTCTCACCACTTCCCTCCATCCGCAAGTAAACTAGCAGCAGCAGCGGCGGCAGCAGCAGAAGCCAAATAATTTAAAAATTGATATAAGATTATTTTTATATAATACATTAATTCCATAATGTCTTACACGAAAACAACTAATGGTGCTACTTCTCTCAAAACTACTGGAAGCAATATCGTAGATTATTTCATGATGTTCTCTCGCGATTTGGATAAAAAGGTAAATTATGAATATTTAGAAAAATGCTGGAATGATGATCCTAAAAAAACGGTTGCTATCATTTTCAATGGACGCGATAGAGTAAATGGAAAAAAAGAAAAGAAGGTATCAAATCAAGCTATGATGTGGCTGCGAACATATAAGTTTGCAACATATTGCGATAACCTTACAAATTATGTAGATAAATATGGATGCTGGAAGGACTTGCTATATATCACATACTATAATTGTAAAACTTCTAGGAATAGGAACTATGAACTAAAATTGTTTTCGAGCAAGCTATTAAATGATAAGCTATTACTTGACGAAAATGATAGTGTTTCACTTTGCGCTAAATGGGCCCCGAGTGAAAATGATAGAAATGATAAAAGAAAGCATATGGCCAAGCGTGTAGCAGCTGAAATTTATGGATTAGATGATGATAGAAGGATGGAAAAGTATCGCAAAGAGATTATTGTTCCGCTTAGAAAGAAAATCAATATCGTAGAATCCTTAATGTGTAGTGACAGATGGGGTGAAATCAAATATCAAGCTGTCCCGGGAGTCGCATCAAAAAGGCTTCTCAATGCTTTTATGAAACACGACGATGAACGGTATAGACAATATTTGTCAGATGTTAGAAGTGGTAAAGCAGAAATCAAAGTAACAGGTATTTTGCCACACGAATTGTCTAAATATTACATTGATACGCGCCACAATGATGATTATGGTCCCAATGAAACAATTGAATTACAATGGAGAACTATTCTAGAAAATGTTAAAAAATCTGGCAACTTTGATAATTCGTTAGCTGTTGTTGATTTGTCTGGTTCTATGTTTGGGGCAAAAAATGGTAGTATTCCCGCGCAAGTAGCTGTTTCTCTCGGCATTCTTACTTCTCAGTGCTGTAATGGTTTGTTTAAAAACAAATTTATTACATTTAGTGAAGAACCAGAGTTGGTAACATTGGAATGCAAAGAACCTAGTTTGTTTGAATCACTTAACTCAATGATAGATGTAAAATATGGATTTAGCACTGATTTCGTAAAATGCTGTGAAGCAATTATCAGCTATGGTATTAAGAATAATATTCCTGATAGTGAAATGCCCAAGAAACTCTTTGTCTTTACTGATATGCAATTTAATGAAGCATCAGATGGTTCAGAAGAATTAGAGACAATTTATAAGAATATTGTTAGAAAATATAAAAAAAGCGGTTATACGGCACCTAAGTTTGTATTCTGGAATCTTAATTCAGATAATCAGGGAACATTCCCTGTTAACTGCGATACAGAAGGAACGGCAATGGTTTCGGGATTTTCAGAACAACTCCTAAAAATCTTCATGAATTATGATGAGTTTAAGCCTGAATTTATTGTTAATGAAATTCTAAATCCTTATCTTGATAGTATTATTATTTCTGATGATTAAAAAAATATAAACAGGATTAACTCATATATTAATTATTTTTTTCTTTTATTGCCCGACGACAATGGAATATAAATATTATATAAATACTTATATTTTTCTGGCATTTCGCTATAATTAGTATCGCTATATTTATCAATTAAAATATCTCCTGCTTTTTGGAAATGTGTAGCGCGTTCTTGGTCGTTCATTTTATAATACGTAACATAAAGATCCTTATATCATTTTTTTAATAAAAAGAGTACATAATTTATTTTTTCTATAATTTTTATAAACTTTTTATAATTTATACTTTTTTATTGATTATGTACTCAAATTTTAATTACCTTATTTGTTAAATCAACAATATTACTTGTAGCTTTCTCCTTGTAATCAACGACATAATCAAAGGTGCATTCATGATCTGTATAGAATAAATGTTTACTACAATAATGATTTCCACATCTGCATTTATTGGTTAATCCATCCAACGTATTTATCTTCTTATTACAACTGAAACATCTCATTTTTGATAACTTAATAAAGTCAAATATAATATTCAAATTTTATATAAAAAATGATAATAATATATATAGTATAAAATACCAATGAATAACGTTTTATTTCAAGATTTCAACGGTAGTATCATCTTCCATCTGAATAAAGATTTTGCTTCACTAAAAAAACTTTCAGAATCCTCAAAGCAATGTAATAGTCTAGTTAAAAATAATAGTAATTTTAAGAATCTTCTTGATTTTAAAAGAAATAGCTATAATTGTGATATGGTTGAATCTTATTTAATTAAAATTTTGAAGCCAGATATTTTAAGATACAAAGACAATAAAGTTCAAGATAACAAAATTATATTAAATAAATATGTTAAAAAATTAAATAAAAAATGTATTGATATTCTTTATAATAAAATAGATTATTGCTATAACGAAAGAAATATTGGTTTAAATAATTATATACAAGAATTATCATATGTACTTTCTAAAAAAATATTTGATATCATGATTTTGATTGAAGATGATTTAAATATATATGATGATAATATACTCGAATGGTTTAATATAAAGTATTTGTAAAAATAATTTGTTTTTTTAATTGGAATAAGCGAGACCGCCCATACCAGATAAGATACGGAGCACGTTGTAGTTGACGGCATATACATGGATAGTACCGGCTACACTTGATGATAGAGATAATACAGCAGTGTCTATACGAGACATGTTGAGAGTGCCACTGGGTTGATGTTCTTCTGGTTTAAGGGCGAACGAATATACATTGATGCCATTATGATTTTCATCAGGAGTATTTTCGTGATGTTGGTAAGGTTGAACAAGGGAGAAATAATCACCTTTGCGAGTAGCGAAACGATCATTGCCATTGAGCATAATTTTAGCTTGCATAGTGGGATTTGACGATAATGAATAATTATTAGCAGTTTTTTTGTCAGGGTTTGCGCTGGTGGCAGTTGAAAAGTTGTTCCAGAATGGGAATTGTTTTGTGTCAGTATTATCATTCTTCTTAACAGCCCATATAAGTTCTTTGCATGGGTGATTAAAGTTAAGTCTCACTGGTTTCATGCTATCAGCAGAAGTAGAAGAAGTCATAGTATCAGTGCCAGTGAATTGTAATTGTTCAATTAAATATTCATGCGATAATTGCGCGAAACGTCTGCGTTCATCGGTATCAAGGAAAACATAGTCAACCCATAAATTAGCATCACTTAATGAAATATCAGTATTAGTAGCAAATATACGTGCAGGAGTTCCAGTATCATCAGCTTTTTTACCGAAGTCAACAGCATAATCATCCGAACGTTTATTACCATTGGTGCAAGAAGCACCTTCTGTAAGTTCCGCTTCTGTTGTTTTAGAATCTTCATCTTCACATAAATTAGAAACACTAACATCTACTAAGTTAGGTGCTGACTCATATTCTATGTTGATTTTAACTTCGTGATATTGAAGGGCGATTAATGGAAGAGCTAAACCGACATTGCGGCAGAACCAGAATTCAAGAGGAACATATAATTCGTAACTAGCGTCTCCTGCTAATTTAGTACATAAATTTTTATCATTTGCGCCAACCATAGTATTATAACCAGAACGTTTGCCCATTGGTAAAGATAATTCATTCCAGATATATAACCATTCGGAATAATGTTTATCTATGCGTTGACCACCGATTTCTAATTCAACAGTTTTTAGTAATCTTTGACCAAAGTTTGGTACAAGGGCAACATTTTTATCATCACCAGTAGCATTATTATTTTTGATTTTACCGTTGAAATATACACGGTGGATTAAATCACCGTTACGAGTTATTTGGAAACTAGCACGGGAACCTAACGAATTACTTCCGGTTGGAGTTTGTTGGATAGCTTCAATAGCGAAGTTAGTATGACGACGATATACAACTTTGAAAAAGGTAATTTGAGGATTACCGGTTAAATAAACATCCTGAGCACCATAAGCTACTAGTTGAAGAAGACCACCACCCATTTACGCTATATTCTTTATACTATAAGTGGAGAAAAAAAAAGTTAATATTATACACAAAGTATTATTATAATAATATGAAGAAAAATAATATCGTAATATTTAATTGGAATAAGCAAGGCCGCCCATACCAGATAATATACGAAGAACGTTATAGTTGACCGCATATACGTGTAAAGCACTATCGAGACCGTTATTATAACCAGCGTTTAGATTTAGATTTAATACAGCGGTGTCAATGCGGGACATATTTAGTGTGCCACTTGGTTGATGTTCTTCTGGTTTAAGAGCAAATGAATAAACATTGATTCCAGCATTAGTTGGTACATTTTCGTGATGTTGATATGGTTGAATTGTATTGAAATAGGAACCATTGCGCTCGGAGAAACGGTCATTGCCATTTAATACTAATTTAGCAGAAGCAATTGGATTTACAGATGTAGTAGCGCTTCTCTCTTTCATAGAAGTGGTGAGATTTGCTGATTGATCATTGGTGAAATTATTCCAGTTAAGATTATCAGCGGGGGAAGTGCCGCCCGTTGCTGTAACAAACCAGAATAATTCTTTGCAAGGATGATTGAAGGATAATTTAGGTTTGGCTTGGGAACCAGATAGGGATTCAGTGCCAGTGAATTGTAATTGTTCAATTAAATATTCATGCGATAATTGAGCAAAACGTCTACGTTCATCAGTGTCAAGGAAGATATAATCAACCCATAGAGATGAAGCACCTAATGGGCTCGCGAGAGCAGTTGTAGAACCTTGGCATTTTTCAGAGGTTTGGAATAAGATGTTTACTTTAACTTCGTGATATTGAAGAGCAATTAATGGAAGCGCTAAACCTACATTGCGGCAGAACCAGAATTCAAGAGGTATATATAATTGATCATTGGAAGTATATTTTAATACATCACCATCGCCACCAACCATTTTTTTGTAACCTTCGCGTTTCGAATAAGGTAAAGATAATTCATTCCATATGTACATCCAATGAGAGTATTGTTTGTCAATCTTTTGGCCACCGATTTCAAGCTCCACGTAATCAATGAGACGTAAGCCAAAATAAGGACATACCTTGGAGGTTTCTTCCGACATATCAACTGTTAAATACATGCGATGTATTAAATCGCCATTACGGGAGATTTGGCATGTAACGCGATTTCCGTAACCTGGATTTCCATTAAAGGTTTGTTGGATAGCTTCAATAGCGAAGTTAGTATGACGACGATATACAACTTTGAAAAAGGTAATTTGAGGATTACCAGTTAAATAAACATCCTGAGCACCATAAGCTACTAGTTGAAGA
>Ga0181552_10000027_pt1 | contig 86642 bp, 91 predicted proteins | sample 011ome_18_FD_130583 | JGI IMG/M metagenome (GOLD analysis project Ga0181552, IMG submission 130583) | Coastal salt marsh microbial communities from the Groves Creek Marsh, Skidaway Island, Georgia - 011501BT metaG (megahit assembly) | ecosystem: Environmental > Aquatic > Marine > Intertidal...
GAACCACCAATTGATTTTGAACCAGATCCTGATGAACCACCAATTGATTTTGAACCAGATCCTGATGAACCACCAATTGATTTTGAACCAGATCCTGATGAACCACCAATTGATTTTGAACCAAAAAAAACACGTGTAAGTGAATCTGGTATACAGGAACGGGATTATATGGCAAGTTCTAATAATAGAAATGATGATGAAGAAGTATATGATGAAGAAGTAGATGATAAAGAAGTAGATGATGAAGAAGTAGATGATGAAGAAGTATATGATGAAAAAGTAGATGATGAAGAAGTATATGATGAAAACGTAGATGATGAAGAAGTAGATGATAAAAAAGTAGATGATGAAGAAGTAGATGATGAAGAAGTAGATGATGAAGAAGTAGATGATGAAGAAGTAGATGATGATATTGTTCCCGGACCGAGACCGCCGAAAAAAGAAGTAAAATCAGCGTTGCCACCACATATGATAACTGCAGAAACATATGATAAAAGATGTGGAGATGAAACTTTACAAGAATTTTATGAAAAAAATTCCAAACTGCTTGAAAAATGTCGTGGTGATAAAAGATGGATATGCGAAGATGATCAATGGAAATGTCCCAATGATGAGTATGATTGTAGTTGGGGTGGAAAATATGCACCTATAAGATCTAGAATTACAACTATGGAACACTGTCGTTTTGGAAGAGAATGTGGTAAATTTGGACTTGGTGGGTGTCGAAAAAGGAGCATAGCGACCCCATCAAGTGGTTTTGGTCCGGTTAACACGAGTGCTGTTGATGCTATGGAAAATGCAGGAAAAGGGTCATTTGGGGATAAATCTGCACCAAGCACATATATAGAAGAAAGCGATAATGATAGTGATTTAGATTTTGAAGAAAATACTAATATATTTGATATGTCAGGTATTGATAAAAATGAATTAAAAAATATATCATTGCCTAAAGATGTAAATATTGGTGATCCATCAAATTTAGATACAGCTGATATGATGAAAATATTAGAAGTATTCTAATTAAAATATTGTTATTTTTTAAGATAGAAAAAAAATGGATGAATTAATATTATTTGTAATAATAATAATCATAATATTAATAATATTAATATTATATGCTATTTATAATGGAATTAAATATATAATTGAAACTATTAAATATTCAAAAAATGAAAAAGAGGCAGAAAAATTAAATGATATTGCCTTATCACAAATGAAATTAGAAATTTATGATAATATCGAAAATTTTAGTACAAAAGAATTAGCTGATAAATTAAATAAAAATGCTATATCAAATATGCGTGAAGATTTAAATATATTTTTTTAATTATTTTTATTAATATTATTTAAATCAATAATTTTATCACATATTTTTAATGTTTCATTACTATGTGATATAATCATTATAGTCATATTATAATTATAACTAATATTTTTCAATAGTAATAATAATTTTTTTTCATTAATAATATCCAATGCAGAAGAAGGTTCATCTAATAACAATATTTTTGGTTTTTTCATAATTGCCCTGCATATTGCAATTCTTTGTTTTTGTCCTCCAGATAATTTTTCATATGTTTCATATAAATTATTTATATCAGGTATTAATTCTAAAATAATATTGTATAATTTAATATCATAATTGTTTAAATTAAAACTTAATATATTTTCATTAATTGTTCCTTCTAATAATTCTGGTTCTTGACCGACATATGCTATTATATTATTATAATAATGATTTCTATCAAAAGTTTCTATAGATATATTATCAATTAGAATAGAACCACTGTATTTATTATAAAGTCTTAGTAATAATTTAAAAAATGTACTTTTGCCAATACCAGAATATCCACTAATACCAATAAGAGTAAATGGATTAATATTTAAATTTAAATTTTGAAAAATTTTTTTATTATTTGGATAAGAGAATGACAAATTTTTAATTTTTATTGATGGAATGCATTCATTAATATCATTATATTTATAATTACCCCAATATACATTGTTAGATTTAGTATTAAATAATTCTTTTATTTTTTTTAAAGGCAATTTATTTTTTACAAAATCTCTTTTAACAATAGTAAATTCTCTAATTATACTATTAATTTCATTAATATATAGTATAAATTCATAAATTAAATTATAATTTATGTTTAAATATACACCTATATATATTAAAATAATTTGTAAAGAATTATTTAAAGTATTTGTTACTAAAAAATTAATACCATAATAAAAAGCTTCTTTATTTTTATAAAAAATTAGTTTATTATATAAATTATCCATAATATTTTTGAAATTATTTTCTAATCCCATAGATTTATATGTTATTATTTTATTTACATAATCTGCTGTAATTTTTTTTTCTTCAATTTCAATATTATTAACATTATCTACACTTTTTTTATAAAAATATATTTCATAGAATTCTTCTATAATAAATTGAATTGATGAAATTATAAGTAATATTATATACATAGTAAATGATTTTTTAATTAAAATATAAGAAACTACACATAATTGAACTGTATTCCGCACGGACATATTTAAAAATATAGTATAAAGATCAGCTACTTTTTTAGCATCCGATGTTAAAATATCAATAATTTGTGTTTCATCTGTTTTATAAAAAAAATTTAAATTTTTACTAAACAATTCAAGTATGATATCCTTTTTTAACTTAGTTGCTATTAAATGTATATATTTTGTAAATATATATCCTCTTAAACCAGCAAAAATAGTTCCAGAAAATTTATATAATATGAAAGAATAAATTAATTTTTCTAAATTATCTTCATTTTTACTATCATTTAATAAAAATTTAACAACTTTTGTATATATAATTGGTGTATATGATAATATATATGATGATACACTGCCACTTATTAATCCATATAAAATAGGTAATTTTGAATTTTTATAATATACTAAAATATCAAATTTATTATTAGTATTATTATATTTAATTAATGTATTATTTTGCATTTAATAATATTATTAAATTATTAAATTCTTAACTGATTTTAAAATTATAATTTGGATAAGTATAAATATTTATTTAATTTTTTATCTGATATTGATATTTTTTGATTATCGGGATGAATATTTTCATTTTCATAAATTTTTTGTTTAATTTTTTCTATATTTTCATTTTCATTCAGTTCATATATAATTAATTTACCATTATAACATTTAAGAATAACATGCATAGTTTTATATTAATATATTATTAATATTTTAAGTATAAAAATAATAAATATGTTTTACTTATATCCTCCGCGTAATCTTAGAACTAAATGGAGTGTAGATTCTTTCTGAATATTATAATCTGCTAATGTTCTACCATCTTCTAATTGTTTACCTGCAAAAATTAATCTTTGTTGGTCTGGAGGAATACCTTCTTTATCTTGAATTTTACTTTTAATCTTATCAACGGTATCACTACTTTCGACTTCTAATGTAATTGTTTTTCCTGTTAATGTTTTAACAAAAATCTGCATCTTATTATATAAAATATATTTTATTTTTATATATAAATAATTTAGTAAGGTTTAAATCTTTCACTTTTACTTTTATATTTTTCTATATAATTAGATAAACCATTTCTACTTAACATAATACTAATCAATTTAGCAACATCCGTATTACAAATAATTACATTTACATAATTAATTGACTTACCTTTAGGAATAAAAATATTCCATATAACTTTTTTATGATTATCTCTAAAATTATGAATAATTCCTTCAATTGTTTGAAAATTTGTTATATCTGTTATTGTATAAGGATTTGTTGTTGCCCGAGGACTATAATTAAATATTCCAGTAATTGCATTTTCATCAAGTGTTAGTAACAATTGTTTTATTTTTTCTAAAATATTTCTATATTCATAATTTGATAAATTTTTATAATTTTCATTTAAATATATTAAAAGTATTGTTAAAAAATCAAAAAGTTCTTTTGTAGATTCTTCATGATTTTCATGTCTATTTTTAATTTTTGTATAAATATTAAGAAATGCATTAAATATACCATCTATATCATGTTTATCTGTAATTTCAAGTATTTGAATAAATGATTTTAATTTACTCATTAATTCATAATATTTTGGATGATAAACACCGCCTTTTTTTTTATGTTTTTTTCTTTTTATATTTTTAGAATAATTTTTTGATTTTTTATTATTTTTTTTATTTATAATTTTTTTATACTTTATAATGTTAATCATTTTACCTTTATATTTTAAATATTGTTTTTTTGATTTTGAATTTATTTTAATATAAATTTTTCTAACTTTATTGCAAACCTTTTTTTTGAATATATATTTATATTTCATTATTTTCTACTTAAGTTAAAGAAATATATATATTATATAAAAAGCGTATTTTATTATATATAAAAAGTATGTTATTATATATAACAATAATATATAATATGTTTCGATCACTGTTTGATTTTTTAAATAGTAATATACTAAGTATTTGTTATGATATTAAAACAAAGCCTTTATATGAAAAAGAAAATGAAATAACATTAGATAAATATAATTATAAGAAAAATGATGATATTAAAACAAAAATAAACAAAATAAATAATGATAATAATGATGATAATATAAATATATATGATAATATTAATATATTATTTAAAAATTATAATAATTATAATGATAATCACCATCAAAATCTAGATAATATCAATAATAATAATGACAATGATAATGATAATGATAATGATAATGATAATGATAATGATAATGATAATGATAATGATAATGATAATGATAATGATAATGATATGAATACAGATACAGATACATATGATATTATTTCAAATGAAGATATAAATGAATATATATCGTAAAATATTTAGATATAAAAATAATTATAAAATATAATAATAAATAAAAATAATAAATGATAAATGAAAAAAATATATTTATATATACTTGAAATATGTAATTATTTTAGTTATAATATATATAAAAATAGAAAAAATGATTTAACAGAAAAATTTTTAAATAATATGGAAGAAGATAAACCTACTATTCAATATGGATTACTTAATTCAGAGATAAAAAATACAATGTCGGTAGATGAATATATAAATAAAGAAAAATTAAAATATAATAATATGAATAATTATTATAAAATGAACGTATATATTAAGGATTTTATAAAAAAAGAAGAAGATGTATAATTAATTTTTATACATAACTGAACGTTTATTATTTGTATAAACTTTATTATTAGTATTTTTTGAACAATTAGAATTAGTACATTTTTTTTTATGTTTTATATTATTTTTGTTTTGATATTTTTGAAAATAACATAATATGTCTATATTAGATATATTTTTATTTCTTTTCCATTGTTTTTTTGGAGGATTATCCAAAAATTCTTTTCTTCTTTTTTCTTGCTTTTCATATTCGTTTATATTAATATGTTTAATAACAATTTCTTTTATTGGTGTTGTTTCTAGTTTTGCATCAAAAAATATCATAAAATCATCAACAAATGTGGTATTTTTCTTTTTAGAAGAAGGCATATATAAATGTCTCTTACTATAAACATTTATTTTATTTAGATTTAGTACTAATTTTTTTAACTTCATCATTATTAAAATTTTCATTTGTGTAATTATTACATTCAATAGTTGGATTATTTTTTAATTCAGGTAAATAATTAACTAAATAATGTAAACCATCTAATCCACTACAACTTTTTACATTATTATTATTTGATTCATCATCATCTCTAATATTAATATTTGATTGAATTAAATCTTTTTTAATTTGTTTATATAAATTCATTCCAATTTCATTAATTTTTTTTATTAATATAGCTTCATCGTTATTCCACACTCTAGCAATGTTTTTTTTATATAAAAATATTATTGCAATAGTTGTACCCCATAATAATCCATATCGGTCAGTTTTATGTTTTTTTGCATAATTATAAGTAAATAATTTATAAGCAATTTCAGAAATATTTTCTTCACATAATGTGTTTAATATACCCCATAAAAACCATATACTATCATTATCTCTACTATTGAATTTATTTTCAAATTTTTTATTTTTTCTAGAAAAATAATCAAATACATCTCTTAATGTATTTGCTTTATAATTTATATCAATGTTATCATTATCAATATCTAATTCTTGAATATTATTTAAAATATTTAAAATACCATATATTATTAATTTTGATAATTCATATGTTTCACTATCACACGGTGGTAAAATATTATCAAATTTATTTAAAATTTGATAATTTAATTCTATAGTATTAGAATTAGAAGGAAAAAAACTAATAATTTTTTCTCTTAATTTTACTAAACTCAATAAACCAGATTTTGAAATAGGTTTTTTAATATATATATCACATACGATACATAATTTTGTAATTAATATATATATATTTTTAATAATGATTTTATCTTCATTTATAAATTCATAAGTTTCTTCTATTACATCCATCCATAATCTAATATCATATATTGATATAAATGTACCTATATAAGAACATATAGAAATGATAGTATTTTCTATTAATTCTAAATTTTTATTACTATCTTGTAATATTAATTGTGTAACTAAATAAAGACTTTCTTTTATTTCGCCTTTATATATTGAATTATATAATTCAATATGATACATTTAATTATTTAAAATATAATTAATATGATTAACAAAACACGTTACCAATTATCTTTAGATAATTGAATTATAAAATCATTAATAGAAGGAAATTTATAATCTTCATAATAATTTCTTAATGATAACATATGATTTTCATATTTTAAACCCTTTCTCCATGAAATAAATTCTTTTAATTTATTATTTTTTATTTGTTTTTCAAATTGAGATTTATCTTGATTTAAAATGTATTTTGTAGCATGCTTCATAATTTCTTTTCCAAGAATATCAGACATATAATTATGTCTAAGTGTTATATACCACCTTGTTAAATCTTCTTCTAATGGTAACATTGATACACCAATTATTATATTTTTATAAATATCATTTGCGGAAGAAACTCTTGACCAACTTGTAGATGGATATATTACTTCATTGTAATTAGTAGTTCTATCTTTTATTTTCATATCATAATTTATTGCTTTTATTGATTTTTTTGTTATATAATCAAATGAAATACCTAATTTTTTAGAATTATTTAAATAAGTTTTATAATTTTCTGGTGCAATATTTGAACCAAATCCCAATCCATTATGTACAAATTCAGGGTGATTTAAATCTAATGAATTATATATACAAAATGGTAATGATTCTTTCATATCAATACTTAAATATGTTGATACATATGTCGAATCATTATAATATGGTATAGTTGGTATATTATTTTCAATAGGATTATAACTCCACCATATTTTACCATCATGTTTTTTTAATATTCCACATGAATCATCAATAGTGTGTTTTATTCCATGATAAGGACAATACAAATTACCATTACATATATTACCTGAATCTAATTTCGATCCCATATGTTTACATGCATTTATTGTTGATATTAACTTTTTATCATCATTTTGCCATGCAATTAGTGGAATATTACCAACATTAAATTTAAAAGGTTTATTATTATTAATATGATCATCAATATCATTTTCAAAACCTATACAATTCCAATATCTATATAATGGTTTTTGAATTCCATTATTAATTTGCATATTTAATATAAAAGCATTAGCACATAAAATATTTATATATATTAATAATATTTTATATATCATCGTATTAAATAAATATAATATATTAATTCTTTATGTATAAAAAAAATTATTTTTCTAAAATATGTGTTACACCTATTTTTTCTTCAGATGTAGTATTTTTTTTTATTGTTGTTTTAGAATCTCCTAAAAATTTTCTTTTCATTGGATAGTATTCTATATCTAGTTCTAGTTCTTTTGCTAAATAAACTTCTTCTAATGTTATATCATTGCCACCTAATACAAATATTTTTTGTATTTTTTGTATTTTATTTAAATCACACCATAATTTTGTAATTCCCAATGGTTTTCTACTATTATTATTGACTCCTCTTTTTTTTGAAGTTTTTATTTCTATTTTTAATATTTTTGATATAATATTTTCAGGTATATTATTATCATCTATATCATCTAATGTTAACATAATTAATTCAATATCATCTCTTTTATTTTTAATTTCAGATATAATATAATCAATATCTGGTTTTTCTTTAGTTGGTATTTCCCCAAAATAATATATAATACTATTTTTTTCCAAATCTTTTAATATATTTTTAATAGTATTATTTAATTCTGTTATATTACTATATAAATCATTTTTATCAAATCCAAAAAACATATATATATTTTTATTTTTAATATATTTTTTTAAACTTTTTATATCTACTATTTCCATTTTATATTTTTATATTATATTATTATAATTAATTAATTCACGCATTTTATATATTTCATTTTTATGTTTATCAATATAATCCTTATATTTTAGTAAATTTTTATAGCATTTTACAATAGTTACTTCTGATACACTACAAACTTCTGAAAATTGTTTTTTAGTTAAATTTAATTTATTTTCTTGAGAATAATAATATAATATTCCAGCTGCAGATGATGTTGGTGAATTATCTGTCATAATTTCTTTTTCTTCTAAAAAATCAATTAATTTTTTACAATTTTCTATATCTATTAATTTCATACCTAAACGACTACCAAATCTTGAAATAAAATCTTGTGGATTAGATGATATTACATTAATTTGTAATAATTGTTGAAATCTAGCATTACCCTTATTTAATATTACATGAGATATACCAAACATTTTTGAAATTTCTTTTGAACTTCTGGGAATATTATTAATTAAACAAGAATGATAAATACATGATGCTATTAAACCTTCTTTATTTTCACCTCTTGATATTTTTTTTTCTGATGTTTTTTTATAAAATATTTTTGCATCATCTATAACTTTTTGTGGAATACCATTGTTTGCTGTTGCTTTTTCTAATTTATCAAATATATTACATAATGTTCTTTCATCATATGGCATTGCATTCCACATTTGATACATTCTAATTCTTTTCATATCTATACTATTTGATTTAGTACCACCAATTACAGAACCCATTGATGATTTTGGTAATAAATTGTTAATGGGCATTCCGCATCTTGATGGATCGCCATCTCTATTATCGTCTGAACCATAATATCTCCATTCTGCTGTATTATCTAATGTTTTATCTATAATTGCATTACAATTAGAACAAATATTCATTGAATCAATCTCTACAATATTATTTGAACCACACTGACATATACTTTTATTTTCATCTTCTGAATTAGAAAATTCTTTCTTTAAAGAATCATATATATCCCATAAATCAAATGTATTATCACTCATTATATGATTATAAAGTAATGATTAATTAAAAATATTAATCATTTTTTTATATAAAAAAAAAGTACATTTTTATATTTTTATAAAATTTTATTTGATATTTTTAAATTATTTTAATTTTTAAGGAAATGTACTTTTTTATATTATAATATTTTTTAAAAGACAATACATTACATTTAATATAAATATTCTTAAAAAGCAGTTCTACAAATAAATCTAGCAGTATGGCGACATTGACAATGACAATATATATTACCAGTTACTGGATTTGTATTACTTGTTAGAGGATTTAAACCTTTATTTTGATTTGTTTCAATCCATTTTTGAAATATTTTTGGTTTTAAAATTTGATGTCTTTCACAACAATTACAGTTTGCAAGTAAATTGAGATTTTCTTCTAGTGATATATTAGGATTAATAAAAGGAAATGAATCGATTGATAAATCTGAAATATTAGTCATCCTTTTTTATAAAAAAAATAAAAAAAAAAATCATTTTTTTTTAACTTTCATATTTATTTTTTATCTTTTAAACTTTTTAATTCTTCTAATAAAGGAATTAAAACTTCAACAGTTTGTTTCATCCCCTTATGTAATGCTAATTCAGTTAATAAATCTAGTAAAAATATAATAAAAACACCAATTAAAATAAATAAACCTATATTAATAATATTTTTATAAAAATCATTAATTGGATTTTTTTTTTTAACAATATTTTCATTATAGCCTTGTAAAATAGATGAATTATTATTTTTGAACCCTTCCTTATGTTTTTTTTTATATGTTTTAAAATTTTCTATTACTGGTTTTTGATAAATATTTTTATCAAGAATATCAATATTTTCATCAATATCAGTATCGGTATCAGTATCACTATCCGTATCGGTATCAATATTTATATCATTAATATTATTTGTATTTAAATTTTGGACATATCTATTATTATTTTTTTTAAATTTTGAAAGAGATTTTAATTTTTTTTTAGGAATTAAAACATAATCATCCGAATTAAATTTTAATGGTTCTTGAGTTTTTAAATTATAATTTTTTTTCATTAACTCGTTTTTTTCATCATTATTAATATTTGTATCATAATCAATATTATTAAATTCATTTATATTTAAATAATTATCTAAATCTTCATCATAATATGGTTCAATTTCTTTAATATCTTCTAATTTAATTTTATTATAATTATCATAAATATTAATACTATGTTTATTATTTTTATTAGAAGCAGGAACATTCAAAGTAGTATTAATATCATTTTTTTGATTTAATTGATTAATTTTTCTATCCTTTAAAAAAACTTGATATGCATTATTATAATTTTGCATTACTTTATCGGAAATTGGTAATTTATAATGGGGTGGTTGTAACGGTTCACAATGTTCTGTAAATTCTTTTTTGTATTCTTCAATATTATTATAATTAGGTTTAATATTTTCATTATCATATTGTATATCATTAATTTCTCTTTTTTTCTTTTTTTTATTATTTAAATTAAATGACTCAACGCCATATGCATCATTAATACTTGCATAATTCATCTCTTAAAATTATGTAATAAAATAATATTCCCTAATATACATAATGAAAAGAAATATAAAAAAATAATATAATAAAATAGAGAATATGGAAAATAATACCACAGATAATAATATTATATATAAGGTTTTAAAAGGAATAATAGCTGGTGTATTATGTGGATATATTATATTATTTGCTCTAAGACCATCGGTGCCAAATCCGGATAGTATATTAGAAATAATTGAAAATAAATATGTAATAATTCCATTAGTTTTAATTAATTATTATTTATATGAATGGGATTTATTAATAGGTATATTATTTTCAATATGTATAGTATCATTAATATTTGATTATTTTATTTTTATTAATAAAGGATTAAAAAAAATAAAAAATAAAAATATTGATTATGAAAATAATAAAAATATAATAGAAAATTTTACAGTAAATGATAATTTAAAAAATATGTTTCAAAAACTCCTAGTTTTTTTAGAAATAAATTGATATATTTATAATTCTTTTTCTTTAACGGGTTTATTCCAATAATAATTATTTGATTTTGTTCGAACAACTCTTAATATTCTAGCGAAATATACAATTGCTAATATAATAAATATAATTAAAGCAATTGTTCCATATACAATTAGATAATCTGGTTTATAATACATAAATATTATTAATAATAATAATAACATAGAAAGATTCATTAAAAATATAATAGTTTCAATATTATATTTAATATCTCGTTTACTAACATTTAAATTAAATTGTGCTATTTTATCATATAATTTATTATTATAAGATTTATGTTGGAAATTTTTTAATTCATTATTTAATAATGGATTTATAATATCATAATACGAGTTTGTGTTTTCAGTATTTCTTGTTAATATATCTGTTGCTCTAGATTTAATTTCACTTATTTTTCTATCCGATTCTATTAATATATTTTTATTATTATCATTAGAAAAATGTTCTGCAACATTTTTACTTGCATTTTTAATAGATGAAATATAAAAATATATAATAATATATAAGACAACGCCAACAACAGATGCTAAATAAATAATATTTTTTTTAGCATATTTAATAAATATTAATAAAAGAGTTAATAATATAAATAATATTATTGCAACAATAAATACAGTATTTATTTTATTCAATTTGTTTTGCTGATTATTTATATTTTTATTAATATGTTTTAATTTATTTGATTTATCTTCAATTGCATCATTAATATTTTTTAATTTTTTAGTTGTAGTAATTGCCTCTTTTATTTTATCTGATTCTTCTGTTACTTTATTACCTGATTTACGTATTGAATCGTCAATTATTTTAATTTCACTTTTTAAAACTAAATTTTTATTATCTAATACAGTATTATAAATATCTATTATTTTAATTAAATTAGTTTTTTTATTTTCCCAGTTATTATTATCAGATATATATGAATATAATAATACTAATATCATATGATTTAAATTAATTTTTAAATCTTGAAATTTAACATAACCTGTTTTAGTTTTTGCCCATGTATTTTCAGTATTTACAACATTAAAATTATTTTTTAAATCACTAGATTCAATTTTACTAAATAAATAATTTAATGTCGATATATTTTTTGATTTATCAGTATTATATATAAAAGGTTCTCCGACACTTTCTTCAAAAAATGTTTTATTTAATTTAAATGTAATATTATAACTTTCTTCTAATGAAACTAATTTGTTTGTCGAATCGTCTAAAATATAATTACATAAAATTACAAAATCATGATTATAAATATTATTATCAACCTTATAATTATTATTTAGATATTCTGTTATATTTTTATAAAATTCTTCTAAAACATTTAAATAGAATAGTAAAATTTTAATACTATCATTTACAAAATATGATAAATCTATATCTTCAATAATTAAATTTGATTTTTGTGTTGGATAATATTTATAATCTTTTCCATATAATTTTATTTTTTTAGTAAATAGATCATTTTCTTGAATATTAGTGTCTATAATATTTTTATTTAATAAATTATAATATTCATATTTTATTTCACTAGTTTTTTTTAAAATTGAATTAGGTGAATTAAATTTTAATACTGTGTCGTAAGTAAATATAAAATTTTCTAATTTAATAACACTTGCGTCACTAAGCATTTTTGATATTTCTCTATTTAATTTTGCGCTCATATTAGATAGTTATATCTTATATCTCTATAATTTATTAATATTAAATTTATAAAAATATCTTTATGAATATAGAGATAATAATATAAAAAATGAGTGCTATAGATCCTATATCTTATTTTCAGATTATATTTATGCATATTGGTGGTAGATTTTTAAAATTTAAAGTAACACCGGTACAAGAAAAATTATTAGATAATAAATTAACACAAGCTCTAATATTTTATTCATTATTAGTATTTAGTACTAAAAGTTTGACTAAAGGTTTTTTTATATTAGTTTTGGCATATTTATTACTTTTTGTATTATTAAATGAAAATTCAGAATATAATTTAATTTCAAAAAAATGGTTAATTGATAATAAATTTATAAGTAATGAAAAATATATATCAGAAAAAGAATTATATAAAACTTATTTATCAAGTTATAATGAATAATTTTCATTCAGTAGAAGCATTTACTAATTTAGCTCGCTGAGGTTTTAACCAATAATTTTTTTTATATTTAGTATTAACTATTCTTGCTATGTTAAATACATAATAAACAATTAAACATAGAAATAATCCTAAAAATATTATAAATATTATTGGATTATTTATAAATTTAAGCAGTATTGATGTTACTGTAATTAATACACATAGAGATATTAAAAAATCTATTGTTAATTCTTTTTTTCTTATATCTATAAATTTAACATTTTGTGAACTATACGATAATTTATTGTACATATTTGTTTTATAATTTTTATTATTGTAAACCCTTACCTCTTTCTTTAATAATGGATTTACATTGTCATAATATGATGGTAAATCTGCCTGTAAATTTTTAATTATTCCGAAATTAGCATTAATATTATCTATTGTATTTTTATTTTCTTTTAATATATCAACATTCCCAACTATTCCTCTACCTCTATTAACTAAAACCCAATCTTCTGATTGAACTTTATATGCATTCAAAAATCTAAAATATCTACCGGAACTACGCAATTTAGAATCTAATCTATTTGATTGTAAAATTAATTCATCAATTATTTCTTCAGCATATGGTTGATGTGATTTTGGATGTGGCAAAACTTGTAATTCAATAACCATTACATTATCCGGTGGAACATATCCTTGAGTTCTAGTTCTAAATAAAAGTTCTTCTTCAGTTGTATTTTCAATAACAAAATGTTCTGTTACATTAAAAGGTGTAAATGTTTCAAAACGTACGTTTTCTTGTAATCTTTTATTAAATTCATTATCAAATGCTGATTTTTCAAAATTATTAATTATTTTCATTTTTCTTCTTTTTTCTGCTTCCTCTGGTGTTTCTACATCCTCTCTTTTTTCTAAATTTCCAGAATGAATTCTTAATATACTATATCTATTCGGTAATGTTCCAAGTACATCATTTGTTCCTTGCATATGAGATGTTGCAAATGTTAATTCTTTTACAATATTTGTTACAAAATTTTCTCTTTTAATTTTTTCTTTTTCTAAACTTCTTCTCATTTCTTCAATATTATCATCATCTAAACCGTCAAAAAAACTATCATCAAAACCATGAATACCAGCTATTCTAAAATCTATTTCTAATCTGAAACTAATAGTAAATGCTTTATCAGGTGGTAATATTTCAGCATTTTTTTCTGCTTTTATCAAATCTTTTTTAATCTCTTTATATTTCTTTTCTGCTTCATATTGTTCATTTAATGCTGTATCTCTTTGTTTTTCAGCCTCAATTGTTTCTTTAATTGCTTTAATTCTTTTCTTTTCCGCTGCTTCCATCATTTCTCGTTTCAGTTTCATTTCCATTTTTCGAGTTGCAAGAATATCTTTAGATTTTTGCATTTGAGCTACTCTAAATGCCTTTTTACATGCTTCTGCTTTTAATCTATTTGCTATACTTTTAAGATATTCGGCCTTATGTTCTGCTAAACTAATTTCTTTTTTTCCTTCTTCTTTTTGTTTTTCTTGTACTGATTTTTCTTGTTTAACAAATTTAGCTTTTTTAATTTCAAATTCAGTTGTTAATTCTTTTAGTTCTGCTTTTTTTGTATCACCATCTGTTGTTAACTGTGCTATTTTTTGATTATAATCCCCAATTTGTGCATTATATTTTTGTATTTTTCTTTTTAATAATCTTTGTTGTGCATCAGATTCTTTTAATAAATCTTCATAATCATCTATAGCTTCTTGTTGTTCCTTACCCGTTTCAATTAAAACTCCTATTTTTTTATATTTTTCTGCAATTTCTGCTTTATCATTATTTATTTCTCTTAAAAATTCAGCTATTGCTAATTTTTTTTTACGTAATTCTTTATTTGATTCTTCTACACCTATGTCATATATTGCTTGTTTTAATTTTAATTTAGCAGATTTAATACGTTCTGTTATTTTTTCACGCATCAATTCAATATCAAATTTTAATAATATAACACCTGCACCACCATTACCCCCCGCTATTTTTCCACCTCCTCCCCCACTTCCAGAACCATGCACGGCATCTTTGCCAATATCAAGTGGATTACCATTACCACCACCGCCATTTCCACCTATACCTGCTCTATCAGCAGAAGCACTACATGTATACCATTTTCCATTAACTTCATGGAAAGTACTACTTTCTCCTTCTTTACAAAATGATGCAGCGCCACCACCTGCAGCAAATATACCATTATTATAATATGTACCAAAATATTCAAATGCATTATAACCATCGAAACCATTTGTTCCACCTTCATCATTGCCTTCAAATCTATGCGAATTTAAGTAATAAGTATCAACCTTATCACCAAGAGTTTCTAAATATGTAAAACTAAGTTGACCCTCTGCAGGTTTAATTAAACCACCACGACCACCATTACCATAATTATTTTTAACACCTATAGTTCCAATACCATTTCTCAAAGCATCAGATAAATCATCTGCTTTATTTCCATCTATTTTTCCACCAGAAACTTGTTGATTAAATTGACTTTCTGGTCTAGCAGATGAACTTGTATATTTTTCAAATAATGCACCTTTTGCGAGAACATATATTTCACCACTCTCTATATTTTTTATATATGAACTACCTGCTTGAGATTCAGCTATACTTCTTTCTAAATTATCATCTATCCAATAACCTCCTCTTCCAACTCCAAATTCATATTTACCAGGTGTTAAATTTAAATTTTGTAATATTACTGCTCCACCCGCACCACCTTCTCCCATATTTGTTACAGGTGGCAATGCACCATCTTCAAGATCATCAAATTCTTTACGTGTTGCAATATGACCGCCAAAACTTCCTCCACCAACTACTAATACTTGACATGGAAAATAGTCAATACCCTCGGGTACATTAAAAGTATATTTAGTATGTGTTGTTTCTTGATTTTGATCATTAACAAATGAAATAACTTTTACATCAGTAGTATTTTCTAACGTTCTTAGTATTTGTACATCTCTATTATTATCAGATGAATTTTTACTAGGCCAACCTTCCCAAAAATTACTATATTCTACACCTAGTGTATCAGTATCAGTGCCATTAATTCTTTCATTAATAATATCTACTTTATATGATGTATTTGGTATAGTTATATAAAGTTTTTGTTCTACATCGGCATCTATTCTAGTTTGTAATATAACATTATCCATTTTATTAAGTGCATCATTACTTCCAACCTCTAATACATTTTCAACAACATCTTTAACTATTGGATCTAATTCTTCTTCACTTAATTCTAATTCTTTATCTTCAAAATTTTCCATATATTTACCTCCTATTGTATTATATAAACTTTGTATTACTGATTGATTACTTGTAAAATCATAAGTATTCATATTTCCATGAAATCTATTTTTCATAGTATAATTAATAACTAAATACGTAACAATAGTTATTGCTAATATAGAGATAGGTATTGAAATATTTACAATAGTTGTAGAATAATCAAGTACAAATACAAATATTATAATAATTAATAAAAATACTATAAAATAATTTGTAATATCTAAATTATTTATATATTTCGTTTCATTTTTAGTATTTTCATTTATTTCTTTTATATTACTAGCATTTTTAGCAATATTCTGATTATATTTATGTAACTTTGACTTATATTCAACTGCTTCTTGTATTTCACCTGAATCTTTTGTAATATAATCTGTTTCTGATATATTTTGATATTTTAATGATAATTGATTAATTTCTTTATTAATATTATCAAATCTATTTTGTAAATTTTTTAATTGTTTTTCAGTATAATTCATACCATTTTTTTCTATTTTATTTAATATTTTATTTTTTTCAATATTTAATTTAGATAATTCATAATTTATTTGATTTAATTCTTTTTCTTTATTTTTATTTGCTACAAACTCTTTTTTATCACTATTCTTCATTATAGTTATCAATGAAGTTGCTTTTGAATTATTAATAATTTTATTAAAGTTTTCAAAAGCAATTGGATAATGTTGACTTATTATAGTTTCTATTTCTTTTATTTTTGTTTTATAATTTGATTTAAAATAAAAATATATTGTTTTTGATACATAATATGATAATAATAATTTATGAAATTTAAATTTATATGAAAGACCAAGTAAATGATAATAACTTAATTCCGAATTAACTTTTAAATATTCTTTTGTAAGAATTTTATTAAATAAATCTCTAAAACTTTGTAAAAATTTTTGTTGTTCTTCGTCACTTAAATCTCTTGTAGTGTTATGATCATCTATAGATGTTTTTTTATCAATATTTAATTCAGTAATAAAACCCGTCGGTTGTATTAGAATTTCTTCATTAGAATCTTTTGATAATTGATCTTCTAATTTAAATGTAACTAGATAATAATATAATTCTTTATCATCATTATTAATATTAACAATTGTAGATCCTCCTGAAAAGTTTGTTTTATATTTATATCTAATTTTCATAGTAAAGGTATGTTCATATAATGATTTATTATCAATCGCATATTTATCTTTTTTTATAATTGATAGATTTCTATAATATTCTCCTAAAAAATCATATAAAAACATATATTTTTTAATAGTTTCAGATGCGTAAAATGAATTATCTATATCAACTATATTATATAATTTAGTTTTATTATTTTCAATAACATATGTATCCGGATATTTATCAGAATTATTATAATATATTATTTTATTAATAAATAAATTATTTATTGTTATATTTATAATATTTTTATTTAATAAATTATTATAATATCCATTAATATATGTTAAATGTTCTGTATCATCACCATGAACATCTAATAAAATTTTATCATATTTCAATAAATTTTCATACATTGTTTCTGGAGATATTTTATTTATTAATAAAAAATCGTTTGAGGTAGTATATGACATTTATTATTACTCTATAATTTATTTATATATAAAATCAAAAAAAAAATATTAATTAACTCTTTTCAATTGTGACGTTGGAGTTCCCCAATACTGATTTTTCATTTTTGTTCTAACAGGTTTCATAATATTTATAAAATATATAGCTATCATAATAGCAAATGCTATAATTCCAATTAAATTAATAAAACCTACATTATTATCAAAATAAGATTGTAATACAAATATTATACAAATTAGTAATGTTATGTTTATTATTAACCATGTTATATTATCATTATAATTAACATATAGTTTAGATATATTATAATTTGATTTTAATATATCTTCTTTCATATCTGTTTGATTATTTATATCTCTAAATTTTTTAACTTCTAGTTTAAAATGCGGGTTTACTTCATCATAATAAGTTCTATTTTTATTATGTAAACCCTCTATCATTAATATTTCTCTTAATATATTATCAATCTCATTTGAATTTTCTTTCATAACATATCCCATTGTTTCATAATTATAATCTAATGGTTTTTCTACTTCGTGTTCTTTTGTTAATACTCCATCAATCGGAACTATGCCTACTTTTTGAACATATCTCAAATGTTTACTTAACTTAATTGGAGTATTTTCTGTACTATTTGATTCTTCAATAATTTTTTCTGCAAGTTGTTCGTGTGTTAATTGTCTACTATCATATGATCTACTCGGATATATTTTAATTGATATTATAATACTTCCTTTTTCAATATTATCAAGTATTTCAAATCTATTTGATGGTACTAATAATGCACTAGATAATTCCATAAGTATACTATTTTTAAAAGTATCACGTTTTTCAAGAGCTTCTCGAGAATTACCTTCTCCAACTAATGAATAATTTAAATTTAAATCCATTTTTACTATTATTGGTTTAGGACGATTTTTAACTTCTTCATTAATTTTTCGTATTTTTTCTTCAATTATTTTTAAAACTTCTTTTGCTTCATATGTTGCTTTCTGTGCCATTAATTTTGCATTCTCCGCTTTCGCTTTTGTTTTAGACTCTAATCGTACTATTTCATTAGACCATTTTTGTATTTCTAAATCTTCATTTTCTATCATAGTTTTTAAGTTTGCTATTTTTGCTGCTGCTGCTACCGCTTTAGCTTCTACTTCTCTATATTCAGCAATTGCAGTAACAACTTGTGCGTGTTCTGATATTGTTCTCGCCTGTTCTTGTAAATCTTCCGCTTCTATAATTCGAATAGATTCGTCTAATTCTTCAATTCTAAATATAACACCCTTTAATCGATCGGTCATTTCATCAAATTTCAACTGAGTATCAGCAATTTCTTGATATTTATCACGTATTTTTTTAGCTAATAAATTATTTTCTGAAGATAATTGTGATGCTTTTGCTATTTTTAATTCTCTTATTTGTGATTTCTTTGCAACTATTCCACCTAATTTATCTGTTAAATCTTGATATTCATCTAATAATTCATCCATTCTTGCAATTGTTTTGAATCTATTTGTTATCGCAGCTTCTGTCTGTTCTAATCTTTCAGAAACTGTTGTAATTTCTTTTTTAACTACTGTTCTTCTATCAATTAATTTTCTTTCATCTTCTACAACTTCTCTGTAATCATCATTTAAACTTCTTAATTGACTTTCTAATTTTTCAACATGTTGTGTTCTCGCATAATCAATATCTTCAAATGTTGTTAAATCTAACATATATTGATTTCTATCTTCTCTTCTTTTTGCTGCTTGATCCGTCCAATCTTTTACAGCATCAACTTTATATTGACCTCCTGTTTTATCAATAAGCGTTTCTGCACCTGTTTCTTCCCATGTATTATCAAATTCGACTAGGCTAGTTGCTGTAATTGCATCTCTTCTTTTTACCAAATCATCTATAACAGTTTGTGTATCAACTTCTGAAAAACTTTTATTCTCTTGTAAATCTTTAATTCTTTCATCAATAGTTTTAAGTTCTTCTTCGTCTGATGTTTCGATTTCAAATGTTTCTGAATATCTATATCTTTTAATATATGTTATTATTGATATAACAATTATTATAAATATTAATAATATAGGTGAAACTGTACGTGATATATTTATATTTGTATTAATAACAGATAAATATATTATTAATGATATAACTAAACATACTATACTAACATAAAATACAGTTTTTGAATTATTAACATGATCTTTACCGTTTTTTAATTCTGTTTTATATTTTTTTAAAGTTGTATTTCGTAAATCTATTTCTTTATTTATATTAATTAATTCGTTTTTATATTTTATTGATTCTGCAATTCTTTCTGATTCTTGTAGTTTATTATCTTTTTTTACTGATTCCATTATTCTAATTAATTTAATTAATTTGATTCTATAATTTTCAAATACAGTTTTAAAATTATCTGTAACCTCTTTTATTTCACCATATTTAATTGCTCCGCCGGTATTATAATCTGTTTCTTCTGCTATAATTTCTCTTTTGTATCTAATAAATATATAATAAATAATCAATACATAATAATCTAATAATAATCTGTAAAATCTATATTTATACGATAATCCAACTAAATGATTATAATCTGGTCTATTTGCTATACTTAATTCATTTGTTATTGTTATTTTATTAAATAGCCATCTTATACTATCAACATATGTTCCTTCTAAATCTTTTTCAATTTGTATACTTTTAAAAATTGCACCAGGATCAATATTTGTTAAATCTAAGTTTTCATTTACTTCATTTAATTTAAATTTAACATTTATATAGTTTTTATTTTCTGTTGTATAATCTTTTTTAATAGAAACAGATGTATAATTCTTTATTTTTCCAATTGGAATAATTCGAACCTTTATATTAAATTCATGATTAAATATTTCATTTTTTAATACATGTTTTTTATTTTTTATTTCTGCTAAATTTCTATAATATTCTGCTAAAAAATCAAAATAAAACATATATTCTTTTACTGTATCACTAGCATAAAATGACATATCTATATCAAAAACCTTATCAATTTTTGTTTTTTTATCAACACTATAGTTTTCATTATGATAAAATATATTGTTATTTAAATCCTCAAAAAAAGATTCTCTTGCTACATCAGTTGATATTATACTTCTGAAATATTTATCTCTAATATCTTGAAATAAACCATCTCTAGATAAATCATTATCTATTAATATCTCCTTATTTTCTAATAAAGTTTCAGTAAAATTACTTAAAGATATTTTTCTCATAAATGATTCAAATTCATAATGTTGTATGATTGAATTTTGTTTTTTAACCATATTTATTAATACACTCTATAATTTATTTATATTTTAAATTCTAACATGAATTAGAATAAAATTATAACTTTTTTAATTTTAAAATTATTAGTTAATATTAATTTTATATAAAAAAAATAACATCTATTTGCTTTTTACATATTTTTAATATTATTATTTATATTATCTTCAATTTTATTTAAATCTTTTATATTATTACCGGACAATACAATTTCATTATTATTATAATTCATATTTACCATTTTATTTTGAACTATTTTAGAACTATTTTTTTGACTTTTAATTATTGTGTCTTTTGTATTATCATTATTTAATATTCTTTTTACTGGTAATGAATTTTCATAATTTTCTTTTTCTATAATTTTTGATTCTAAATTCATATTTCCTGATAAAATAGTATTTTCTGATTTTGTATTTTTAATTTGAGTTCTTATAATTTTTGGTTGATTATCATTTATAATTTTTTTTGGTAATATAATATTTGAATTTTTTTCTATTTTGTATTCATTTTTTATTAATATTTTCTTTAATTCATCTGATGAAAAATATTTTTTATATATTCTTAAATCTGATAAACCACCTTTATAACTTATTATTTTATTTATTTCATTTGTGTTAACATCTAAATCTGTTTTTAAACCACCAATATATAAATTTGTTTTTTCATAATTTTTATTTTCGTTTACACATGTGTTATTTATATCATTATAACCATTTCCAGTTTTCCATACTAAAGCTGGATTTGTTAAATCGTCTTTATATATTTCAACTAAATCATTTTTCATTGTTATAATCCAATGATGCCATTCATTATTATTAACATATAAACTTTTACTTTCAGGTGTACTATAAAAATATTTTTGATTTAAACATGGTAATTTTATATATAAATAATTATTTATAAATCCTATACTTAATATATTATTATTATTTGATGCTTTTTTCAAATTATTTTTATCATTTAATTTATTCCAATTAATATAACCACTTTGTAAATATTCTGATATTATTCCATTTGATAATAATATTTGTTGATTTCTATTGCTATCTAATAATTTTGCTAAAAATGATATTGTAAATTCTTTATTATTCATTAAATTAATATTTTCAGCTTTTAGTAATGTATTATCTAAACTAATATAATTTTCATATATATTTTTTAATTCACTATTATCAATCGCCTTGTATAAATTTCTACCATTATCATTATAATTTACTAAAGTATTTTTAAAATTAGATTTATTTGATCTGAATGGATAATGTGCTAATAAATTCTGTTTATTATCATTATCATAATTATCTAATAAATAATGATACTGTTTTATTATTTTAATATCTTCATTTCTTGTTATAGATAATGGTTGATCTATAATCATATCATTATTTTCTACTTTTTCAGATAAATTATCATCTTGAATTCTTACATTATTTATAATTTGTACTAATTCTTTTCCATATCTACCTATTCTTAATTTTGAATTTACATCATAGTATTGCTCTAAAATATAATCTATTATACTTTGTATTTTTTGATATTTATCATGTAATGTAATTTTAACACTTATATCAATTGTATTTTCATTAACTATTATATCATTTATTTCTATAAATTTTTTATCAATATTTAATGATGATTCTAATTCATTCAATAAATTAGTTCTTAATATTAACCTTTCTCTATGATTTAATTCAGATTTTTTTAGTATTGATTTATTATATTTGAATAATAATTTAGCTGATTCTTCTTTAATTTTTTCATTTTTTACAATATTTGTATATTCTTTTAATATTTTATCAATTCCTTTTATAAATTCATTTTCATATAATACTTTATTATATTCTAATTTTTTATTATCAAATATTACATATAAATTCTTTTTTATTTTTTCTGGTATTGATAATGGATTTAGTGCTATTTTTGGAAATTTAATACTTGTATCATCAATATTTTCCCTGGTTTTATAATATGTTGCTGCTAATGTTTTATATTCTTTTAATATTTCACCTAGTGTATTAATAGTATTTGTTAATATTTTTTTATTTTGTGTTATTTTATAATTTGATAATTCATCTATATTTATTAATTTTTTTTCCAATTTATCAATTACATCTGTATATACTATTTCTTTTCTTCTTAAATTTGTTATATTATATTCAACTTTTTTTAAATCTTTATTTATTATTTTGATGTTATTTTCCTCTACAGAGTATAAATTTTTATATGATTTATTTTGTGGATTTTTTAATATTATTGAATTATATTCTTGTAATATTAACTTTCTTTTTTCTAAATCATATATACCTTGATTTTTAATTTTTGTTAAACGTAATAATTCATTTTTAATAATATCATAATCAAGTTTCTTTTTTTTAAAAATAATGGTTTCTAAATTTTTATTGTTTAGTATTATTAATATCTTTTTATTTATTTTTTGTATTTCTTTTGTTAGTAATATTATTTTTAATACTACTCTATCTATTTGTGTTTTTATTTCATCTAATTGTGTTAATATTCTTTTTTCTATTACTATAGTATAATTAACATTTGCAGATTTTATTTTTCCAATTGCAACCATTTCCATTGTGGTTGTAGAAGTTTGTAATATACCTAATCTTTTTTGATAACTAACTAATTTAGTTTTATCTGATTCATTTTTAATTTGATGTTTTAATTTATCTATTTTTTCAATTTTTATTTTCATAATATTTTCTAAATTTTCATTTGCCAACTTTACAATCGTTTTTAAATCTATTTCTTCTTTTTTTGCAATTAATGTTGATTCAACTGATTTTGATACCTCTTTTAATGAATTATTAAAATATTTTTCACTATAACTAACATCTTTAATTAATATACTCTCTATTTTTTTATTTAAAATTAGTATATTTGTATTTAATTTTATATTTTTGTCTGATAATTCTGATAGTTTATATGATTCTCTAATTAATTTTTTATTATTATGATTTTCAATTATAACTGCTTTCTCATATTGTGCTTTAATGTTTCGAATTATTTTATCATATTTATCTTTCATATTTTTATTTATATCATGAATTTTATATTTTTCATTAATTGTTTTCTCCCTTTCTTTTCTTACATATTCATATCTATTTGTTATTTTTAAAAGATCACTTCTATTATTTTTAATTAGTATTTTTATTTTGTCAATTTCATTTTTCTTATTTGATATTAATTCATTATTATCTTTCATTTCCATTATTATATCTAATTCTTTTTGTAAATTAACATTCAATTGAATAAGTGTATTATATTTACCTTCTATATTTTTTGAATTATTCAATAATGATAATTCATCATTTAATAATTCCTCTATATTTTCATTTACTGTCTTCAATAATATTTCCCAATGATCTTTTTCTTTTTTATATTTTTGTTCTTCTGTTAGTATTAAAGATTTATATGATATAGTTTTTGACGATGAATTATTTAATTCCGTTTTTATTTGAGAAATATTTCTCATTGTAATTACTTGTGAACTTATATTTTGATCTATTATATTTTGTAAAGTTCTTATTTCATTTTGGGTATGTTCTAAACTATGTTCTAATTCATATTCTAATTTTTTTACATGATATTTATTTTTAATTTTCTCTTCTATTTCTTCTCGTGAATATATATTTAATTTAAGTAAATCTAATATTTCCTTTTTTTCTAATTCATTTGCTTTATTTAAATTTTCTATTACTAATTTATTTTCTTGTAATGCAATTTTATCTAAAATAAATTTTGCCAAATTTTTTGATTTTTTTGATTCTTCTTCTTTTTCAATTAATTCTTTATCTATTTCAAGTAAATCAAAATTATAATTCTTTTTTTTTTCTAAATTTTTTTTCTGGTTTTTTTCTAACTCTTTTTTTAATTCTTTTTCTAATTCTATTTTTTCATTTGTTTCTAATTCTATATTTTTTTTATAATTTAATTCTTTTTTTAATTGTTCTATTTTCTCATTTTGATATTGTATTTTTTTTTCTATTCTTTCTTTTTTAGCATTTTCTATTTCTGCTAATATTCGTGTTAATGATGCTGCATTTGATGTATTTGTAACATTTTCTTGTAATTTTTTAATTTCTTGTTCTGCATATGCTAATTCTGCTCGTTCTTTTGAAATATATGCTAAATTTTTAGCTTGTGCTCTTAAATTTTTAAAATTTTTTGTTAATTCAATTTTTCCATTTAAATCCAATTTATCTATTAGTTTATCTATATCTTGTTCTTCTATTTTTGGATCTTCTGTTACTTTTAAATTACCCTGCATTGCATATTCAATTGCATTATGCATTTCATTTATATTAACAGTTTTTTGAAAAAATTTATTCATTGATGATATATCAATCTTATTTTCTTCTTTATCTAATTCTTTTCCAAATTGATTAAAATCAAAACTGTTAAAATCAAAATGTTGTAAATCAATATTTGCTAAAGCATTTATTGACACATCTTGATTTGATTTTCCTAAATTACTAGTTTTAATTGCAATATCTGTAACTTCTTGTGCTAATTTTTCAGCATTTGTTAAAGAATTACTAATTATACCTTCTTCTTTTTTAAATTCATTTAATTTAGTTATTTCATTTTCTAAATCATTTTTAGTTTTTTGCACTTCTATTATATTTTCTTCCAATTTTTGCTCTTTATTATTTATTTCATTATTACTAAATGATATATCTACATTTGTTTTTTCTATTTCCATATCAATTGTTTGTAAAGCATTTTCTGTTTCATTATTTACATTTTTTATATTTTGCAATTGACTTTCTACCTCTGTAGAATAATTTTTTGCATTTGTATATTCATTTTTAAGAGTATCATAATATTTTTGATTTTTATTTTTTTCTTCATATGATCCGTCTTCTTTATTTGATTTATCTTCATATACGTTATCCTCATATGAATATGATTCCATATCTTGTTGTTGTGTTTGTTCTTGTTGTTGCGTTTGTTGTTGTTGTTGCGTTTGTTGTTGTTGTGTTTGTTGTTGTTGCCTTTGTTGTTGTTGCGCTTGTTGTTGTTGCGTTTGTTGTTGTTGCGCTTGTTGTTGTTGCACTTGTTGTTGTTGCGTTTGTTGTTGTTGTGCTTGTTGTTGTTGCGCTTGTTGTTGTTGCGTTTGTTGTTGTTGCGCTTGTTGTTGTTGCGCTTGTTGTTGTTGCTTTTGTTGTTGTTGCGCTTGTTGTTGTTGCGTTTGTTGTTGTTGCGTTTGTTGTTGTTGCGTTTCTGATGTTGATGGTGCAGATGATAATGGTGTTGTTGATGATGATGTCGATGATGATGGAGTCGATGATGATGGTGCCGATAATGATGGAGTCGATGATGATGGTGCCGATGATGATGGTGCCGATGATGATGGAGTCGATGATGATGGAGTCGATGATGATGGTGCAGATAATGATGGAGTCGATGATGATAGCGATTGTGAAATATTTCCTGAGTCACCACCACTTAATTCATTAAATAAATTGCCCCATATTTGCATATCCATATTTTTTGCTTCTTTTTCAAAACTAGTTTGATCCATATTAGCAAAAAGTGATCCTAAATCCATAAATTTTTCTTTTTTTTTAATTTTTAAAAAACAGTAAATTATTAATAATAAAAATATAATACTAATTATATAAAATATTGTATTTTTTTTTCCACCACCAATTTGTTGTAAATTATTATAAGAAGGAGTCATAAAATTTAATATAACGGCCAATAATATAACAGTAAATATAACACCAGTAATTATAGATATATATATATAATTTTTATTAAATATATCATTTGTCAAATTATCTGTAATATCATCTGTAATATCATCTGATATATCGTTAGTTGTATCGTCAATTATATCATATGTATAATCATTTGTTAAATTATCATAAATATCATCAGATATACTATTATAAATATCATTCGTAATATCATCAATATAATTATCGACATTTAATATATTATTATCAGGAGCATCATAAACTATTTTATCAGGAGGGGGGATATTTAAATTAGTTTCATGAGATATGATATCTGGTTTATTATGTTTTTTAGTATTAATATTTAAATTAATAAAAGAATTATAATTATTAGTAATAATACTAAAAAAATTTTTTTTAAAGATTATAACAAAATTATTATCTTGTTTAAAACTATTAACAATATTATTTATAGTTTTAAATCTATAAATATCATATAGTTTAGATAAATGATATGAATAATTTTGTAATCTTTCAATTTGTTTTTTAGTAGGACGTCTTTTTTTAGTTAAACTAATAATTGGATCATTATTAATTAAATTAGAATGATAAGTTAAAATTGGTTTAATCAATTCAATTAAATTAGCATTAATATATTTATTTTTAATTATTTCAACAGTTGAATGATTATTATTAATATAAACTTTAAATTCAATATCAATGTTAAAATTATTATGAGTTATATAATTATCATTGGTAATATAATATTTAGTAGGTATTTTAAAAAAATATAAATTTTTTTTATAATTTTTAACAAAATTTTCAGTTGAAATATAATAATAAAAATTTCTTATAAATTCTATTATGAATAAATATTTAGTATATTTATCATTAATAAAATTTGAAAAATTTAAATCACATATTTTGTTAATACTAATATCTTTAGTATTATTTATTTTAACTTCTTTTAAAAAAATATCATTATTTGGATTACTAATAAAATATTTATTATAATATATTATTTTTTTTACAAAATTACCATCATTATAATTAATAGTGTTAAATATATTTTGTAAATTTTTTTCATTAATTAAATTGATAAAGATATATTTTTCATAATAATAACCATTATCTCTAAAATAATTTATATTTTTTATATCACTATATACTAAATCACTATCATTTACATAATTTGAATTTATTAAATAATTAATATTATGAAAACAATTATTGATAGAATTTATTTTTAACATAATACTGTTACTCTATAAATAATTAATATTTTATATAAAAAAAAAAATGATTATTAAAAAGTGCTTAAACGCATACCTAGTTATTTAAAACTAACCAATATATAAGAAACTATAAAAAGAATGTCTATATATCCAGAACTAGCATATAGTGATCAAAAAATTGATATTCAAGATATTAAAGGAATTCAATTTAGTGTATTAGGACCGGATGAGATTATTAAAAGATCTGTAGTTGAAATAACAAAAACAGATACGTATGCGGGTAGTGAACCGATAATTGGTGGTTTATTTGATTCAAGAATGGGAGTATTAGAACATAATAAAATATGTTCGACATGCGAACAAAAAAATATATTTTGTCCAGGACATTTTGGACATATTAAATTAGCTAAACCAGTATTTCATGCAATGTTTTTTGATATAACAAAAAAAATATTGAAATGTGTATGTTATAAATGTTCTAAATTATTAATATCCCAAAAATCAACAGATGAAGCGATTAAAAATGATATTAAAAAAATCTTATTAATCAAAAATAACCAAAAACGATGGGACGCTTTTTTCAAATTAACAAATAAAATTATAAATAATGCAAAATTCAGATATTGTGGAGATGATGGTTCAATTGGTTGTAATGCAAAACAACCAACAAAATACACAAAAGAAGGTTCTATGAAAATTATTGCAGAATGGAAATCAATTAAGAAAAAAACAGATGAAATAAAAGATGGCGTACCTGTTTTAGAAGAAGAAGATATTTCACAAGAATTTACAGCAGAAGATGTTTTACGCATTTTTAAAAGAATTAGTGAAGAAGAAATGGAATTAATGGGTTTTAATCCAGAATGGAATCGCCCAGAATGGATGATATGTAGTGTTTTACCAGTTCCCCCTCCTTCTGTAAGACCAAGTATAATAGAAGAAAATGGTCAGAGACGAGAAGATGATTTAACACATAAATTAAGTGAAATTATTAAAATAAATAATAATATAAATGATAAAATTGCAAAAGGAACTCCTGAAGAAACAATTAAATTAATTACTATGGTATTACAATATCACGTCTTTACATTTATTGATAATCAGATACCGGGATTAGCACCATCACAACAAAGAAATGGTAGAAAATTAAAATCTGTATCAGATCGTATGAAAAAAAAAGAAGGACGTATTAGAGGTAATTTAAATGGAAAAAGAGTAGATCAATCATCTCGATCAGTTATTACACCTGATCCATATATTAGTATTGATGAATTAGGAGTACCAATTAAAATAGCAATTAATATAACATTTCCAGAAGTAGTAAATGAATATAATATAGAACATTTAAAAACTCTTATTTTAAATGGCCCTGATAAATGGCCGGGAGCAAAATTAATAAAAAAAAATAAAGAAACTATTACTATAAATTTAAAAAGTGCTAATTTAGATAAATTGGCTAAAGAATTAAAATATGGCGATATAGTTCATAGACATTTATCTGACGGAGATCATATATTATTTAATCGTCAACCATCTTTACACAAAATGTCAATGATGTGTCATAAAGTAATAATTATGCCATATCAAACATTTCGATTAAATGTATTAGATACTCCACCATATAATGCTGATTTTGATGGTGATGAAATGAATTTACATTGTCCTCAAAGTATACAAACAATGTCAGAATTAAAAGATATAGCAGCAGTACCATATATGATAATTGCGCCACGTGATGGGAAACCTATTATTGAAATAGTTCAAGATACATTATTAGGTTCATTCAGATTAACAAAAAATAATGTAGAAATTAAAGACAAAACAATGGCGAATTTACAAATGATTAATAGTTATTTTCAAGGAAATTTAAAAAAACCTGATAAAAATTATAATTATACGGGAAAAGAAGCATATTCACAAATTTTACCACCTGGTTTAAATATTGAAAGAAAAAATAAAGCTGAAGATAAAATTATAATTAATGGTAGCAATTATATGGAAGAATCTGGTTCATTAGATAAAAGTGTATTTCATAGTAAATCTTCAGGATTAATACCAGTAGTATATCATGATTATGGACCATTTGAAACACAAAGATTTTTAGATAATACACAAAGATTAATATGTAGATGGTTATTAACATCTGGTTTTAGTGTTGGTATTAGTGATTTAGTAACAGATGTTCAAACAGAAATAAGTTTAAAATCAAAAATCAAAGAAATGAAAGAAAAAGCTTATTCTAAATTAGATGATATTAGAAGAGGATTAATTGAAAATAACAGTATATTTTCAAATAAAGAATATATTGAAAGAGAATTAATAGGAATTTTAAATGAAACTACAAATCAAGTTGGTAAAATTGGATTAAGTCAAATTGATGAAAAAACTAATAGAATGATTAATATGGTAAAGTCTGGTTCTAAAGGTAAAGAAACAAATGTAGCACAAATGATTGCATGTGTAGGACAGCAAAATGTAGATGGTAAAAGAATATCATATGGTTTTACAGATCGTACATTGCCTCATTATACAAAATATGATGATGGTCCTGAAGCGCGTGGATTTGTAGAAAATAGTTTTATATCTGGTTTAAGTCCTCAAGAAGTATTCTTTCATGCAATGGGTGGCAGAGAAGGTCTAATTGATACCGCTGTTAAAACATCAGAAACTGGTTATATTCAAAGACGATTAGTTAAAGCAATGGAGGATGCAAAAGTATATTATGATAATACAGTAAGAAATGCAAGTGGAACTATAATACAATATATATATGGTGAAGATGGTATGGATGGATGTAAAATAGAAAACCAATTTATTCCATATATTGATATGGATGTTATATTGATGGAAAATATTTATCACTTAAGAAAAACAGATAAATTATCATCATATTTAATAACAAAAGCGAATAAAGAAATAAATGCCGATACATATAAAAAATGTACTGAACATTATAATCAATTATTAGAAGATAAAGAATTTTTAATTAAAAATGTATTCAAATATACAAAAAATAAAATGATCAATTTTCCTATACCATTTGATAGAATTATTAATAATGCACACAAAAATATATCTAATATTGGTATTAAATCTATTAAAACAGATTTAACACCTAAATATATATTAGATAATATTGATAAATTAATTAATTCATTATATATTAAAAAGGATCAAGGGACTAAATTTTTCGAAATTTTACTTAGATTAAATTTGACTCCTAAAAAATTAATAATGACATATCATTTTACAAAAGAAATTTTTGATAATATTATAACATTAATAATACAATATTACAAAGAAGCTATTGCGCAACCTGGTGAAATGGTTGGTATTGTTGCAGCACAAACAATTGGTGAAATGGGAACTCAAATGACATTAGATTCATTTCATGTATCAGGTACAGCAGCAGCAGTAAAGGCAACAAGTGGTGTTCCACGTTTAAAAGAAATTTTAAGTGCTACAAAAAAAACAAAAACACCTACATTATTAATTTATATGAAGAATGATATTGCAACTGTTAAAAATCCAATTTTAAATGACGATGGATTAGACTCCGATGATATAAATGTAGAAAATGCAAAAAATAAAGCAATTAATATTAAAAATTCTATAGAAATTACTAAATTACATGATATATTAGAATATAGTGAAATATATTGGGATAAAAATGAAGATCAATATTCAACTAATATTGAAAATGATCAAGGTTTATTAGATATATATAAAGATTTCTCATTCACAAATTCATTAAATAGTACATCACCGTGGATAATTAGAATGAAATTTAATAAAGAAAAAATGAAATCATATGGTTTAAGAATGATTGATATTTACACTAAATTAAATACAACATATGATAAATTTATTGAATGTGTTTATAGTGATGATAATGCTGAAGAATGTATATTTAGAATTAAATTACAAGCAAATGTTATTAAAGATATTGATTTTAATGATCAAATAGCAGCAATTAAAGCATTAGAACATAATATAGTGTACCAAGTATTATTAAAAGGTTATAAAGGTATTAAAAAAGTATCATTAAATAAAAAGAAATATACAAAATATAATAATGATACAAATTCTTTCGATAATCTTGTAGAATGGGTATTAGACACTGATGGTACAAATTTAATTGAAGTATTATCAAATCCAAATATTGATTCAACTAGAACAATATCTAATGATATTAGAGAAATAAGTGAAACACTTGGTATTGAAGCCGCTAGAACAGCACTTTATCACGAATTAATAAATGTTACTAGTGAAGATTCTATGAATTATAGACATTTATCTTTATTAATTGATACAATGACTTATAAAGGACAATTAATGTCAATTGATAGACATGGTATTAATAGGGGTGATATTGGACCATTAGCCAAATCATCATTTGAGGAAACTACAGATATGTTAATTAATGCAAGTATATTTGCTGAATATGATAATGTTAATGGTGTATCAGCAAATGTAATGTTAGGTCAACAAGCACCATGTGGTACAGGCGATAGTAGTTTAATATTAGATGAAGAACATTTGATAGAATTAATGAAAGATGTAAAACATATAGATAATGATGATTATGATGAAAATGCAGATATTGAAATAATGATAGAAAATAATAATATATGTACAACAAGTGATTTAGAATTTAATTATAAAATAAAAAATGAAAAAAAGAAATGTGTAACATTTAAAGATACTAAAATAATTATTAAAGATTAACAAGGTATTCTATAATTATTAATTTTTTTTTGTTTGAAAATCATTTTTTCTTCTAATTCATCTTTTATATTATTTATTTTTTCTTCTTTAGAAGAATGATATATATTATCTAAAATTTTTTCTTTATTTAAATTATCAGGCATATTAGTAATAATACTTTTTTTATATTTTTTATTACCACAACAATTGTTTTTATCGCAACAGTCTTTTAAATATGGTAAATAACCTTCAAAACATTCATTTGAAGATGAATTTATATTATTATTTTCTTTTTTAGTTAAATTACATGTAATTAATTTTTCAAAAAAATCAATAAAGAACATGATAAATTCTTTTAATATAAAATATAATAAATATCAATAATCAATTTTTTAAGTCCAATTGCGTTTACCTAATTTATTATTACATCCGTAACACATTGGTCTTAAATTATTAATAGATGTTTCTCCACCATTATATTCTGAAATTACATGACCGCAACTATAATCATGATAATATATTAAATTTTTACAATTTTTATAAGGACATTTACCTTCTTTTTTATTACCAAATTCCTTTAACCATACCTCTTTTTTTAATTTTTTAGTAATTCTTTTTTTTTCTTTTTTAAATTTATGTTGTGGTTTAACATTTCTATTAATTAAATAATCACAAAAATTATTATTTTTTAAAGTAAATACAACACCATTTTTAACAGAATCTTGTTCGTCTTTGTAAAAAATTTTTTCATTATTATTAATTAAATCTTTATAATTAATTAACCAATTAAAAGTAAAATTTGCACTTTCAAAATCTGTTTTTAAATCATTAAAAGAATTAAATTGTAAAAGATAATCTTTATCAGATAATTCATTTAAAAATTCTGTTAATGTTTTTTTATATGCATCTTTTTTCTGTTTTTTTTCAAAATACATACTATAATCTTTTTCTAAATATTCTATAAATTTTTTATGTAAATTTTTACTAAAATCATCTAAAAATACATAACTATGATTTTTATATGAATCTTTATTTAATTCTTCGTATAGTAATCTCATTTTTTCTTCATCTTCAATAATGTAGCAACAAATATTTATAATATCATTATAGTTATTATTCACTAAATATTTTATTAATTCAATTCTATGTTGTCCATCCATTATATATATATTATTTTCTTTTGACGGAATATAAGTTAAAACAATTTTATTTTTAAAATAAAAAAAATCAGGATTATTTTTATATGAAAATATCATTTCTTTTACTTTATCTAAATTTATATCACCTTGATATTTTGGTATTTGAAAAATTTTTGTATTTAATATATTAACAAAATCACTAAATGTATATTGATATTCTCTATATGTTTGTGTATTATTTTTTAATAAATTATTCTTAAATATAGAATCTAAATAATTATATGACATATATATTATTAAATTATTAAAATATAATTTTTAAATATATTTTTTAAATTTTACAATTTAGATCCCAACTAGCCCCCTTTTCACTATTTGTTTGAATGTTTGTAATATTATTTATATATTGTTTATAATATTTACCATTATTATATAAGTATATATTAATTATATTGTTTGATGCTAAACAAGATAATTTAAAATCAATTTGCTGGTTGATAGGTAATATATTTTCTAATAAATATTTAATTATATTACTTTTAATTACATATGAATGAGTGCATAAAAATCTTTCTACTTTATATAAATTTTTTATATTAGTTATTTTATGCATTTTTACTTTATTTTTATTTAATAACAATATATGCCAATCATCTGGTAAATTATTAATATACTCTATTATTGATTCACTTGTTATACTTTTATTAAATTCTACATCATCTTCATATATAATACCATATTTTAGATTATCTTTTAATATTCGTTTCCATACTTTAATATGACTTAAATAACATCCAACTGCTCCTAAATTATTAAATTCATAATGATTTTTTCTTATAGGTAAAGATAAATTACTATATCCTATTTTACCTAAAATATTATTATTTAATAGTATTTCTGGGACTAAATTTTTTTTATCAATTGCTTTTATTATTTCAAAACTAATATTATTTAAATTATAAGATTTAATAAAATTTAATTTTCTATCTATTCTATAATTCAAATTTATAACATAAGCTTTTATTAATTTATTATAATTTTTTTTTTTTTTTATATAATAATAAAAAAATGCAATAATTATAAATATTGTTATATTAAATAATAAATAATATTGATATTTCATAATAACCTTCCTTAAATTATAAATAGATAAATTTATTTTAATTCTAAAATTAATGAATTTATAATATTTTCCATTTTTTCAATATCAACTATATTGGAATGTTTATATTGTATATATAAATTTGTTTTATTATTTTCATTTCGAATTATTAATGAAATTCTATTATTTAATTTATATTCATACAATTTAAATTCTATTTCATGATCTATATTATTAGTACATCCAAACATAAAAGGAGGATATTTTAAGTCATTATATGCCATAAATGCTATATTGTTATTGATTTTATAATTTTCTAATTTTTTTTCATTTACATATTGATTATCATTTAATAAATCATATGTATATATTAAATTATTTCTATAATAACTTTTAAATTTTAATGTTTTAAATTTATATTTGTTTAATATTTTATCTATTACTTCTTTTTTGTTACTTAATGCTATTTTATTATCATTGTAATTATTTATTAAATAAATTTCTATTAAATTTGTATTGTCTGTAATAATGTTATGAATATTCAACATATTTAAAAAGTGATTATTATTTATTAATAATAAATATTAATCATTTTTTAAATATATTTTATAAATAGAGAAGATAATAATAAACTAAATGAGTACTGATTATATATTATATATATATACAATATTAGTATTGTGTATTTTTACATTTTTATTTATCAAAAATATAAAAATTATAAATGAATTAATTGGAATAGATATTGAAAAAAAATTTTCTGATGTATCTAATTCTTTTGTTTTATTATTTTATTAATTTATTTTATATATAAATAATAAATACTATTATTTATTTAATGTCTAATAAATGTTTTTTTTGTAATAAAAAAATAAATACTATAGAAATAATTACTAATAAATGTAAATGCAACAATATATATTGTAACAAACATTTATTCTTTAAAAATCATAACTGTACTTTTAACTATATTCATGATTTTAAAATTAAGAATTCTTCAAATTTACATAATACTTTAGAATTAGATAAAAAAATAATCAAAATTTAAATATATATAAAAGCATACAAACATTTATATTTAAGTATAAATCATAATATGGCATGTAATCCTCTTATTATTAAAAGTAATATAGAAACTTTACATAATATATATAATTCTAAAACTTTTATTTCTAAAATTTTTGATTGTACTAAAGATAGTATTACTCAAGATAATGGAGTTATACATGTTCAAAAAAATTATAGTATTAAAGATTTAGAAAATATGTTTACAATTTCTGAATATATTAGAGAAAATATAATACCAAAAATTAAAAATATTAATATTGAATTAAATATATTTCAAAGTGTTGTTTTTAAAGATGATAATTTACTTATAATTAAATATATTTCAACTATTGATAAACCATCTTATGTTAAAAATATGTTAGCTGATCAATCTACAGTATTTTATATAAAAATACATCCAACAAAAGAAGATAAAAATTTATTACTTGTAAATTATATTAGAAAATTTATACCAACTGGTGATGATGAAATTAATAATGATGAAAATATTATTGGCGACATTAATATTTTAAATATAAATAATACTTATGATACTATTCAATTTAATCATGGTTTACTAATTGCCGCAAGTGCTCTTTTAGGAGATGATACAGTAAATGATATAATTATACCATTTATATATAAAATTTTTGATGATTTTATTGATAATATATTAAATAAAAGAATTAAAAATTTTCTTAGAAAAAAAAATATAGATGTTTATACAAAGAAAAAAACTTAAATATCTTGTTGTGCTAAACATAATTTTATTTCACCAAGTGATGCAATAGTATATCTTAATATAATTGGATAAGAATTTTTTAAATATATTTCTACAGTTGGACATAAATTTGTGCATTTTGTAAATATCAATAAATATTTTAAACTAAAAACACCTTGTATTATTTCTTGATCTTCTTCTGTATTATTATCTGTTTGTTTAGAAATTGTTATATTTTGTGATTTTTCACTTCCCAATATTGTTTCTTGACTACAAAAATCCCCTTTACACTTTAAAATTAATGATTTTTCTATATTTCTGATTTCAATATATTCAGAAATATTATGCATATCGCGAATTATTTTTTGCAAATATGATGATGGCATTGTAATTGTTGTATGAAAATTAACTGGTGGTATTGTAACACTTAATACATCAATATCAATTGTTGATAATTTATAATTTGTTTCTACATTCTTTTCATTATTTGTAATTTTAATTCCTAATTTATTTGGATCTTCTTTTTCTACATATAAAGTTAAAAGATCATTTGTTCCTATTGTTTTTATTAACATATGTAATTTAAGCATATTTACGCCAATATACATTTTCTTTTCGCAAAAATATTCTTCAAACTTATCTGCTTCTAATTTTAAATGAATTAAAACAACGTGTGTATTATCCATTGCCATTATTTTTAATCCTGTTTCATCAATTTCTAAATTAACATCCATTAATATATCTTTTAATGCATCAATTACTTGTTTAATTATTGATGCTTGTATAGTTTTTATATTTATAAAATATTTATCGTTATTTGTTACCATTATAAATTAATATTTTTGCATAGTCTTTATATAATTATTTTTGATTTTAAATTAATATATTTTTATATATTAGAAAAGATAGAAAATAAATGGCGGCTCGAAGAGAGCCTAGTTTTCAGAGGTGTCAAGGGACACGAAGGCATCACAATCCGGACATAAGGAGCGTTTTAGAATCTGTTATTTCATTACTAGGTGAATTTCAAGAAGCACATAATGACTATCGCGCTGGTAGGAGAAATACATGGGGTTGCATGTCTCCCTTATTAGAACCTGTCGAAACTTTTACTAATGGGAATGAAATGAGGTTTGATGACTATTTTCGCGTCTCTGTAAGACAAGCGCGCCCGATGGGAGAATTAAAATGGACGTGTATTGTTGAGTTTCGATTTCGAAACCAGCCTATTTTTCATATGACTTTAATTTATAATCCTCCTGGAACTACCAATCATGAATGGCAAGATGGAGTACATTTTACAAGTGATTTAACAGCGAGAAGGGTATTTTTACAACCAGGCGCTATACGTCGTGATGATTTTGAAAGTACATATGTACTTGGAGATCAACTTGGTGATATTTGTTTTGATATGGCTACATATTTTAGAGATGGGGTAAGTACTAGAGGGGAGAGAATAACTGACAGAAATTTGTGGGAATTTCTACAGTTGCCTCCTCATTTACCGGCATCAGAGAATGATATACGGAATCATATTCATAATGGTCTTATGATATTTGGAGTAGCAGTGAAAGCAATTGTACTTTATGATAGATGGAAAAATCTAGGCGTGCAAACAACAAAAAGAGAAGTTTTTGACCAAACAGATAGATTAAGACTTCAAATTAATCTTCCACCACTCACTGGTAGTGATAGAGATATTTTTATGGACGATGGATACAGAGGTACGGATGATTTGCTTGGGACAATTGACTGGTCTAATCTTCCAACTGATAGTGATAGAGATATTGACTGGTCCATATTCCAAGGCGGGGGCCTTCAAAAAAAATTAATAGTTTATTCAAGAAAAATTCAAAAAATAAAAGAATTAACAAAAATATTAAATAAAAATAAAAGTAAAAACAAAATTAAAATAGAAAAATATAATAAACAAATTAAAGAATTAAAAGAAAAAATTATAAATACAAAAGAAAAATTAAAGAAACAAAAATTAAAGAAGGAAAAATTAAAGAAGGAAAAATTAAAGAAGGAAAAATTAAAGAAGGAAAAATTAAAGAAGGAAAAATTAAGGAAGGAAAAATTAAAGAAGGGAAAATTAAAAAAAGAAAAATTAAAGAAAGTAGCCAAAAAACCAAAAAGTAATAAAAAATAATTTAATATATATCATGAACGTGTGAAACAATATCATTATCATCATTACAACTACATTCTGAATTATTATTTGATATAGAAGTATCACATGTCATATGCTGTGTTAGATTATTATTTTCAGATAAATTAGATATAGAAACAGGTATATTATTTGAATTTTTTCTTCTTAGTTGTTTATACATTTCATTGTCATAATCATTACAAATTTCTCTAATTTCATTCCATTTACACTGTACTTCGCTTATATTTTTATTAAATTCTTTGACATCCCATAATTCTAATAAAGAAGTAGATATATTACTATTATTTTTTAAATATATTTCTAAAATTTTTTCATCAGAAATATTGGTAGGTGCTTGTTCTTTAAGTTCATCCATTTAATAATTTAAATTATTAATATATTTTTATATAGTATTTTTATATTTTTCTAATTGCGAATGATTATATTCATTTGCAATATTATAAGCTATTAATTCATATGGATGTTCGTATAGTTTATTATTTTCTAAACAAATTACATCATTAATATTATCTGGTTTATTACTTCTATAAAGACAAGCAAGTTTTTTATTATTATTATCAAGATATATTGAATTATTTAAATCAGGATTAGATCTTTGTTTTTTATTTTTTAAAGATGTTTTTTTAAAACCCATTTTATTTATTACATTTTCTAGAATATCAGGATTATATCTTTGATATATATGTATTTTTTCATGTATTAATGTATTTATAAAATTATGATCTATATTATTTGGTATAATTTTATCAGATAAAAATATAATATTTTTTCTTGTATGTGGAAAACCATTTTCATATTCAAAATTATTATAATTTTTTGTTAATGCAAAATTCCATTTAATAATTGCAATATCACTACCTTTTAATAATTTATTATAATTATTTAAATATTTATCAGCTTCAATGCAAGATTTTGTTATAATATTTATTTGATTATTATTAAAATCAGTAGCACATTGTATAGACTTATTTTTATAAATATTACTATTATTTACTTTTCTGGCATATAAATCAAAATCTGTTAAATTTTTAAAATAAGTATCAGAATCATTATAGAAAAAATCGATTAATTCTTCTTTTTTTAAAAAATTAATATTTTTTTCATCAAAATTTTCTTTTCTAATATATGTTTTTTTGTAAATTTGATAAATAAAATAAATAATAGCAATTACTAATATTGATATAATTATTTGTAATAATATTAATAATTTCATTCGTTTTACTATAATTAAATATTTAAATATAATAGAATATGTACTCTAAATATATATATACAATTATATATATATTTATAGCAGAATTTATATGGATTTATTTAATAAATTTTAATAATTATGCATTAATTACTAAAAAAGTTCAAAAAGAAGAGTTGATTTTAAATATTAAATATACTATAGTTGCTTACATATTTGTTTTAGGTAGTATATTCATAATAGCCATACCATTTGTAAATTCTAAATTAATAAAAAAAGATAAAACAAATAAATCCATATTTAAATCTTTATTATATGGTGGAATAATAGGATTTTTCATATATGGAATTTATAATTTTACATCATTATCAATTTATAAAAATTATAGTTTGAAAATTGCAATTATGGATACGCTATGGGGAACCTTTTTATATGCAACATCCGTAACATTATATTTATTTATTTGATCATATGTTGTACGCTTACTAAATCTAAATCTTTAACGCGATATAATTCATATTTATTATTTGGTAAAGGTCTTTTTATAATAAAAGGTAATTTACCTTCTAAAAGTTCTTTAATTGCAATTGAACGTAATTCAAAGTTGCTTTTAATATTAAAATCAATTTTTACAAATGGTGGCGAACCATGTGCGATCATTGTTGCTCTTTGTGAAATAATCTGATCTAATTCATATTTAGTCATGATTGGTTTTGAAATTTTTTTTTCTTCTAATTTTGTATATGTTTCATTTACAGATGTAATTTTATTTTTTATGGGTACTAAAGATTTCATTAATTATTCCTAATTCTTTATATTTATATCATTTTTTATTTTTAATGTAATTTTCTAATTTACCATTTGTTATACTTTTAATTGCATTATGTAAATTAATAACATCATATTTAGAATTATGGGCGTTTTCCATATCACAATTAAAAGCTAATTTATATAATTCTTTTAAACTAGGATCTTTAATTTTATTATATTTATTTTTTGCTTTAACTATGTATTTGAAAGTTTTCATAGTACAAATTTCTATTTTTTTATCTAATTCCATAATAATATGATATAATTTTCTTCTAAATAACTCACTTTTAATAACATTTATATCAAAACCTATATTATGTGCGACAACATATTGACATTTTTGTAATTCATTATAAAATATATCAGCTATTGTATTAAAATTATAACCATTATTTTTTGATATTTCATTTGTTATACAATGAAATTCTGAATTTTTGATATTAAAATTTTCAGCATATATTATATAATCGTGTAGTTTTAATTCTTCTAAATTATTATCACATATCATAAAAGTAAATTGTACTATTCGTGCAGAATCATATTTTTCTAAATCATTATAAAATGGATATTCGCAATATTTTTTTGTAATTGGCAATCCATTGGTTTCGGTATCAATTATCATATACATTTTTAAAGTATAATAATAATATAATTATAATTTATATTTTTAAATAATAACATCATTTTTTATTTAAAAAATATTTCTTGATAATAATATTATTTTAGCAAATGACAATAAAAAATACATATTATATAATTTAATATTTTTAAATAAAGGTATTAAGAAAATTATAAAAAATATTAATATATAAAAAAATGTTATTAAAAATAAATCTTTATTATTATCTATTACATTAATTAAATTTGTTATTATTTTTTCATTTTCTAATTCATATTTATATTGTTCTTTTAATAAATTATAATAATATGGTGCATTATAATCAACATATATATTGCTATTATAATTATATGGAATTTTATTATCCAAATCTATTATAAACATTTTAATAAATATATATATATTATTTTTATATTAATTAATTTTTACCATGATTCTTTTTTTCCACCATCATATTTTTTTCCATATTTATTATGTATCATTAAATCATTTATATTAATATTATTTTTATAAATAATACATAATGGACGACCATATTTATCAAAATCACCAAAAATAACTTTTATAATATGTGTATCATTATTAATTAATTTTCGAATATTATCACGAGAATATTTAACCGTATCTTCAAATTTTATATCAGTTAATTTATTAATTAAAAAATTTCGGGCTGATATTGCTATATTTTTTTCATTGCCACATAATTCTGGTGTATCTATTCCATCTAATCTAACATTCATTTTAACATAATTAAAACCTTCCAAATTAATACATATTGTTATTGTATCACCATCATATATATCTAATATTTTTGCTTCATAAATTTTATTTTTTAAACTAAATTTTGGTGTATTATAATAAGTTTGTTTTTCCATTTTTTGCCTATAAATAATAAAAAAGAAAATCAATTTTTTATTTATTTTCTCTCCATATATGTCCACAATAATCGCATACATAAAAATATTTCATATTTACATCATCATATTTAATTGATAATATTTGTTGTTTATCTAAATCAATATTACATTCCGGTTTATTAGGGCAAATAATATTACTATCGCGAATTCTTCTAAGTGTAGGATCATATCTTAAATAATTATTTATATTTTGTTTATATAATAAATCATCTTCTAAATATCTACTTTCAGATATTTTAATACATTTTGATTCTGTTTCTTTTTTACTAAAATCACAGTGTTTACAATATTTAACTAAATTATTACTATCATCATTTCTAATATATAACATATTATCACAATTATTGCAAAATTCCATATTTCTATATTTATATATTTTTACTTTTTATATATATATATCATTTTTTTTATGAGTAAATATTATATATTTTTTAATATCTATATATTATATAGTTTTAAAGATGTTTAAATTTTCTTATTATATTAATAATGAATATAAGTATATTATATGGTTTATTAGCGGTTTGTCGATTATTTTACTAGTATATATATTATACAAATTTTTTAGAAATGTAGATAATAGTACAGATTTAAAAAGTATTAAAAAACATGTTGATACTTTAAAAAAAGAATATTTAAGATATCCTACCACATTTGGTAGTGGAAGAGATTATGTTATAACAAAATTTAATAATTTATTAACAAATAAACAATGTGATATGCTTATTAATATGGCTAAAAATGCCGGTCTAAGCATAAGTGAAGTATATGAAAATGGAGGTTTAGGTGTAGTAAATGAAGATGGAACATATGGTGGATCTACATTAAATAAAGATCATAGAATAAGCGAACAAGCATGGCTAAAGAATAATAATAATTTTAATATCGATGATAATAATTTGATTAAAAGACTTAGATTAATATCTGAATATATTACTGGTATTCCTTCACATCATCAAGAAGACATACAGGTTGTTAAATATGAACCAGGTGGATATTTCAATGAACATTTTGACGCATGCGAGGGTACTTATGAAGAGTGCTTTGGTATGAACAATGTACAAGGACAAAGGATAACAACACTTATAATTTATTTAAATGATGATAATTTAGAAGGAGGTGAAACTAAATTTCCTAATATTAATTTATCTATAAAACCGGTTAAAGGATTGGGAGTATTATTTTATAATGTTTCAGAAATTGATTTTCAAGAAATACATCCGTTATCAAAACATACTGGTACTAAATTAATAAAAGGAACTAAGTGGTTGGCAAATGTATGGAGTCACGTATCAAGTTTTAATCTAAAAAAACCAAAAATGTCAGATGAATTTAATAAAAAATATGAAAAATATATGGAAATAATTAATTCACCAGATGAAGAATGTAAATGCCCGTATTGTCCGAATCCAGATTGTAAAGCAAAAAAAGAAAAGGTCTTAAAATGTAAAAATAAAAAATGTATTAACGAAAATTGTCCTAATTATTATTTAAAACATTCAATATGTTTATGTCCTTATTGTAATAATGATTATTGTCAAAGTAAACAATTTAAAGACTGCACAAATCCATCATGTACTAATTATACTAAATGTCCTAACGCACAAAAAAGATTCAATGATATAAAAAAAATAGTAATTGAAAAAATGCCAAAATAATTATATAGATTAATTCTTAAAAATAATATTAATAATTGATGGATAAATAAAAACCATGGTCAAATAAAAATTTATAAACTAAAAAAAAAATGATTAATTATAAATATATTTAATATAATATTGTTGATATGGAAATTGTTAAGAATACACAAACTATTATTACAAATTTTACTAATCTAATTGATATTAATAAAAAATACAGTAATAAAGAATTAGTAAATATTTTAAATAAGGTTTATAATGATGTTTATAAAAAAAAAAAGGAACCAACAAAATATAATTTATTTGTTAAGGAAAATATTTCAAAATTAAAAGATACATATCCTGATTTATCAAGACAAAATTTAATGCGTAAAATTGGAGAATTATGGAAACAGAAAAAAGAAACATCCAATAATAATGAAAATACTTCTGATAAAGATAATGAAAATACTTCTGATAAAGATAATGAAAATACTTCTGATAAAGATAATCATAATACATCAGATATTAAAGAAAAAGAAGATAATGAAGAAAAAAAAGATGATGATACATTAAATATTAAAGAAAAGGTTGCGGTTAAAAAAAGTGTTAAGAAAAAAAAATGATATAATATATAAAGATAATAAATTATAAAATGATAGAACAAATTGTATTAGTATCAGTTGTAGGGATACTAGTAATATATGGTTTATATTACTAGTATGAGTTGTAGGGATACTAGTAATATATGGTTTATATGATACATATAGTTTAAATACACATAAAAAATATACTTTAATGAATGAAATGCCAAAAATTGTTGATGAGAAAAAAGAATTAAGTAGAGATATATATTATAATATTTTTTATAATTAATTTATTTATGATAAATTAATAATTAATTGATAATATTCAAAATATGGTTTTATTATAATATTACAAGTTTTATTCAATATAAATTTTTTTACTTTAAAATTGCACAAATAATCTTTAATATAATTGTTAAATTCTTTAAAAGATTTAATAGAAGAGGATATATTAATTTTATCAAAAAATAATATAATAATATTAATATATTTAAAACAAGATAATTCTTCTATATTATAATAACCATTATATATATAACTGTTAGTATTAAGAAGTTTAGCACATAAATTATTAATAACTATATTATTAATAATTTCATTAGAATTACTAATATAATCTTTTAAATCAAAAAAGGGTTCAATTGAGTTATATTTCAAATCATTTAAAATTGGTACTAATTCATCTCTTATTTTTCCTCTAGTAGACCATTTTGGTGTACTATCACTAAAATATTTCAAATTATTATTATTTGCAAATTGAATAATATCTTTTTTTGGAATATTAAGCATTGGTCTCCAAAAATTTATACCATCAATATTAATTAAATAATTCATACCAGATAAATTATCATAATTTCTTTTATTTATAATATTTGTTATAATATTTTCAAAACAATCATCTTTATTATGACCTAATAAAACATAAAATTCATTTGAATATAAATATCCATATTTATACATATCAAGTCTTATTTTTTTTGTAATATCTTCATATAAATCTCTCAAACCATTATCTAAACATTGATAACGTTGAATTTCATAAATATTTCTATAAACCAGTTTAATATTTATAGATTCACATAAATACATAACATAATTTAATTCATCAAAACATTCAGGTCTATTATTATAATTAATATGTAAAGCAAATATATTACTAATTTTTTTTATATTTGTTTTAGCTAATAAATTTAAAATAAATAATGAAACAATACTATCAACTCCGCCTGAAAGTGATATAATAATAGTTGAATTATCTTTCAATTTTAAAAGTTCATTATAAATAGTTAAATATATATTAGTTTCTTCATTTTTAATAAAAGAATAATAATATTGTAAAGAATTATTATCAAATATATCATTATTAATATCATTTAAATTTATACATTTTTTTTTATTAGAATAATTTAAAATATTAATATGTTTATATATATTATTTAATGTATTATATATATATTTTTTACATTTATTTTTGTCTTGATTATTGATAGAATTATTATATAAATCTATAAATATATTTACAATATCATAAATTTTTTTAATATCATTAATATGTCTATAAGGTAAATAAATAAAGCATAATTCATCTATAGTAAAATTATTAAAATTTTCAATTAATAATTGACTAAAATTAGTAGCTTTTTTTGAATAAAAATTTACTTGAATATTATTATTATAAATTCTTTTATAATGTCTTGGTATTTGATCTAAAATAATAATACAACTAATTAAAATTTTTTTATCATATTCTTTATAATTATCATATATATTATCAACATCTATAATATATTTAAAATATTTATCTGATAAATATATATCATTATTTTCAATTTTATTAAACCAATATGTATCATTATTAAACCAATCATTGTATAGTTCATAAAAAATATTTAAATTATTCATTGGATTTCAATGTTATATATAATTATTTTTTTATATATAATATAAATGTCTAGATAATGGCATAAATTAACTTTAAAATTTGTGAGAAATTTTAATGAGGTTAAAATTAAATATATAAAAAAAAAATAATATTGATATTAAATGAATAAAATTAATATTATAGTAATATATACTAAAAAATTAACAAATAGAACTCATTATATAAATAGTACATTAGCATTTTTAAAAAACATTATAGAAAAGAATGGGTATAATAGTAATATTATAATTAGTAGTAATCCAGATGAAGAAGATATATTAAAAGATATAGATCAATATAATAAAAGAGTAAATTATGATAAAGAAGATAATGAAAAATTTGACAATTTAATAGTTTCATTAAATACGTCACAAATATCAAATATAGAAAAACATAGAAATGCATTATATTTAAGTAAAGAAAATGAATTAAATTTAATAATTGAAGATGATTTGATTATAAGTAAAGATTATATAGATAATATTGATAATTTATTTAAAAATATAGATTTAAAAAGTGATATTTTAATAACTTCTGATTTTTTAAATAATAATAATAATAATTTAGAATTAATTAGTTTTAATGATTATAATAAAGTTTTATTATCGAAATCATCATATTTTATAAATAAAGAAACTGCAAATAAATTATATAATTATTTAAATATTTTTAAATATGATATGAAAACAGCATTAACAAAATTTATAATAGATAATAAAGATTTAAATGTAAAATTATTAAATAAATGTACTTTTTTAGAAGGATCAAAAGTGGGGATATTTTTATCTTCAACAAAAAATAAAAATTTTTTGTCACAAAATGGCAATTTTATAGAATTTGTTAAAATAGTAAATAATAACCCAATAGATGATGAAATGTATAATAAAGCATGTGAATTATATAAACAATTAGAATATTTAGATAATGCAGAAATTATACATATATATGGAATATTACAATATAAAAGAGGTAATATTAATGAAGCAAAAGAATATATGAAAGATGCAGTATTAAAATTATATAAAAATAAAGGTTTTTATTCAAAAACAAATGATATTTTAAATAATGCCATAAATATTTCACGACATAATCAATCATTTATAGATGAATGTAAAAATAAAATATCTAAATATTCAATTTAGTTTTAACCTTTTTTTGATTTAGTAGAAGTTTCTGCTGATGCTTCTACTTTAGTAGCAATTTCTACTTTTGCTAATCCATCTTGAAGTGTTTTTAAATTATTTGCTATATTTTTAGTATTTTCATTAGTTATTTTAGAAAAATCATCAGCTTTTTTGCTAACTTCTTTAATTAAAGTTTCTAAACTATTAACTTTTTTTTTTAATTCTTCATTTTCACTAACTATAGATTTTAATTTATCATCAGATACACCAGAATTACCACCTCCGGCACCTGAGGATAATTTAGCTTCTAAAACACATATTCTAGACATTAATGCGGGACTCGCCATATTCTTCTTTATTCTAATATTATGAATATAAAAAAAAAATATTAATAACGCATTTTATTTTTTATATTTAAAAAAAAAATGATTATATATAATTAAATAGAATTTAATTAAATGATACAACCTATTAGATGTTTTACATGTGGTAGAGTAGTAGCCGATCAAATTGATTATTATAATACAGAAAGATTAAAACAATTAAAAGAAAAGAAAGAAGAAAAAATCAAACATTTTGAAGATAATCATACAAAAGAATTATTAGATAAATTAGGTGCATCAAGATATTGTTGTAGAAGAATGTTTATTAGCGATGTAGATATGATGCATATTATATAGTTAATATTTTCTTATTATTTTTTAAGAATGAATCAAAATAGAAACGATATAAATACTTATATTGAAACAACTGTTGAAAATAAAATAAATTCAATGATGGATATTATTTTAGATAATAATGAAAAAAAAAATAATAATAAAATGATACATGAATATTCATTACATGAATTATATATAAATACTATGCAATATTTGATAGATGTTATTAATGATATAAGTGATTTTTTAACTATAAATCACAAAAATGAAACAAATCAAGAATATAGAGAAAAAATATTTAGCATATTTTTTAGAAATGATAGAATATTATATACTGGTATATTATTAATATTTATATCATTAATATTATATTTTATTGATGGTGTTTCTACATAGATTTTCTAATTAATTAGAAAAATATTATTAATTTATTAAGATGAATGATAAAATTAATAAATATATGTATATATCAATATTAATATTGGCTTTTTTATTTAATAGATTATATTATTTTGATAAAAAAACATTATTATCAATAATAATTATTATTATTATTGGATTTTTTTTATATTATAATATAAAAAAAGAAGAACAAAATATTTACAATAATAAAAAAGAATTGAATAATAAATTAAATAATAATTTAAAATATGTAAAAAATGTAGATAATAATAATTATATTATTACTAAAATACCAAAAAAATTAAAATATTTATTAAAAGATACGATATTGATTGATATATTAACTAATATAGAATTTATTAAAAAATTTAATAAATCAAAATATACTAATATTTTAATAAATACTGATAAAATGATGAAAATATATATATTTATATTAAATGATATATATAATCCGATAACTTATATTTCTTTATTTAATGATTTGCGTAATAATATATTAGAAGAATTATATTCTATTATTCTTATTATACCTCTTAAATTTAAGTATACATATGGTTTTGATCCTATAATAGAATTAAATAAAACTATAAAAAATTTTACTATGAGAACTAGAAAAATGATATCAATAATTGAAAAATATTCAAAATATGAAAAAAATATAGAATATTTAGAAGATACAATATATACTCCGTATAATAAAATATCTAAATTAAATAATATACTACCGTAATATAAAACTAGATTTTTTTAATTTTATATTTGAATTATATGGTTCGTAATTTCTTTTTATTGGTTTAACTGACCACGATGATTTAATAGGTTCAATATACCTAGTATATTTGTTTTTTTTTAAATTATCCCAATATAATTTAATTTCACTTTTACATTTATTTTGATATATACATTCGTAACTTGTGTCAGGATTTTTTTTTTGTATTGTAAAAAGTTCTATTTTTATTTTAAATAATAAATTTATTATTAGTAATAGTATTATAATAAAAGTAACTGGATTTAATATTTTATTAATCATCTGTTAATATTTTATTAGATTTTTATTTAATTAAGTTTAATTTTTTTTTTATATCATTAGGTATTGCTGGTATATAATTATCATATAATGCATATATTGATGCACTAATTAATCCTAAAAATATACCTTCTTTAAATTTATCATCTTGTTTTGGCATAAAAACAACAGTTAATGTAATAATTATTAATATAATTAGATATTTTATAATTCTAATAATTATTTCCTCACTATCAAAATTCATCTCTTTATTATTATGTATTATTTTAAAAGTATATAAGATTTTAAAATTTAATTTATATATATATCATGGCAGAAACAGTATCTACAAAGGTTGTAGATTATTTAGATGAAGACCCCCCTATTAAAAATCAAAATTTTTGTTTATTATCATTTATATCTCCGGATGAAATTTTAAAAAAAAAAGAAAGTTATTATATAAAATATTTTTTAAAATCATTTTCAACTGATATGGAAACATTATTTAATGGTTTATTAAATAAATACCCAGATGATAAAGAAATGCTTGAAAATATTAAATTAGATCATAATTATTTATTTAATGTGGATGATTTAGACCAACAATACAAATTTAAAAAAACTTTAAATTCTGAAGATGTTGAAAAAGAATTTCATAAAGATAATAATTTTCAAACTACTATTTTCGGTGTTAAAGTAAGAGGAGTTTTTGATACATTCGAACAAGCTAAAAATAGAAGTGAATTTTTACATAAAAAGGATAAAAATCATAATATATTTATTGGTACGGTAGGTTGTTGGTGTCCGTTCTCACCAAATCCAGATGAACTTCAAGATCAAGAATATTCTGAAACACAATTAAATACATTAATGAAAGAATATAAAAAGAATCAAAATGAACGGGATGAAGTTTTTGAAAAAAGAAAACAAGATGCTATTACTAATAGTATTATAAAGGAAGAAGATGAAACAACTGTTGAATTAGAAAAAGGTATTGAAAAAGTTTTTACTGATACAGACGCATGGACCAAAAAAAAGGAACAAGAAAATATGGAAAAGGTTGATTAATTAGATATATTTAGTATAATTATTTTTCTATTATTATTATAATATGAAAGCATTTGCTATATTTTTCCTTTTTGTAGGTATAATATTAGTAATACAAGCATATTATAAAAATTTATCAGCGTGTCCTGAACCAAAAACAATAATTAAATATGTTCCTAGAAGTATATATGAAGATCAATTATCAGATAATAAAAAATTAACAGAATTTTACAAAACTATGTTTGATGGTTCTGAAAAATCTCAAAAAATGTTTCAAAATAATGAAAATCAAGAGAATGCTAATACAAATTCTTAAAGAAATTAATATAATTTAAGTTATTATATTATAAATTATTATAATTAATTTTATTAGATTAATGACTAATATTGAAATACCTTCATTAAACAATATATCAAATAAATTATATGAATTAATTAATAATGAAAATTATGATACAAATGATATTAATGTTTTTAAAGAGTTAATAAATAAATATTATGATAATATTATTAATAAGAATAAAAATTTAGAAGAAAAAGAATTATATTATAATATTAATATAAATAATCCTAGAATAGTTCAAAATGAATTATATGAAACATATAAAAATGAAAGACAAGAATTATATGATTCCTGGTTAAAAAATAAAAATATAGAAACTATTAGAAATTTATCAACATTTCAAAAATTTGATTATAAATATATTCCGGAAATATATACTTATAATTTTGATATTAATAATAATTTTGGAAAAAAATTTAAAGAACAAAATAAAGGTGCTAATAAACAAACTCAAAATGATGATTTTTCTGATATAGAAGAAGTTAAAGAAGAAATTAATAAAGAAACTAAAGAAAAAGTTAAAGAAAAAGTTAAAGAAAAAGATATTCCCAATGTAAAACCAATTTTAAATAATTGTACAGATAAAAAAGAAAAAGAATGTAAAGAAAAAGGTAAAATATGCAATCCTAAAACTGGAAGATGTATTAAAAATGAAAATAAAGATAAACCGAAAGAACAAGATATTAAAGATGATATTGAAGAAGATATTAAAGAAGATATTAAAGAAGATATTAAAGATATTCCAACAAATGTAAAACCTAGTGTAAATAATTGCACGGATAAAAAAGAAAAAGAATGTAAAGAAAAAGGTAAAATATGTAATCCTAAATCTGGAAGATGTATAAAAAAATAAATTGCGTATAATATATATTATTTAACATATTATATATATAATAATGAGCAATAATAATTCTATGGTTACATCTTTAAATGATATACCACATAATACTAATAATAATAATATTAATTCTGATGAATTAAATGATCCAACAATTAAAGAACTTTTCAAAGATTATCAAATGAAAGCAAAAAAACCAAAAAAAGATAATAATAATCAAATCAATGATATTGAAGAAAAAGATTATAATATTGATGAAAATGTTATCAGACAACAACAAGAGCATGAAATGATGATGCAACAACATGAACATGAAATGATGATGCAACAACAAGAACAAGAAATGATGATGCAACAACAAGAAATGACGAATCAACAACATCAAATACAAGGTAATCAGAAAATATATAATAATGATTTTGAAAAAGAAATGGACAATTTTATGGATAATAATACTTTAAATTTAGATAATAATTTATCAAATAATAATATATCTGATAATAATTCATCAAATAATAATGAATTATTTACAAAACAAAATACGATTAAAATAGGAATTATATTATTGGTATTTATTATTATAACAAATTTAAATATTATTAGATTTTTAGAAAAATATATACCGTCTAATATATATAATATTTTAAGTATGTATGATAAATATTTAAATTATATTATTTCAATTATTATATTATATATTTTATATTTTTTCAAATATTTATAACCAGTTTAATATATATTCATTACTATTATATCCACTAATATTTTCATCACCAATTTTTAATCCTTGTATTCCATAATTAATATCTACTTTTTCATTATCTAATTCATTATTATATATTGATTCATCAATAACATTATTTTGTGCATCATCTAAATGTTTTTCTGTAATATAATCAAGTTCAATAATATCTTTTTTAACAATATCCTTTTCTGTAAAATATTCATAACTATTTTTTTTTAAAGGATTTAACATATATTTATCATTCTCATCATTTTTCTTTATGATACCTTTTTTAATATCAATTTTCTTATATATTTCATAATATATTAACATCAATACCATTGATATTATAAAACCCAATATAGGATCTAATAATAATAACATTACAGTGAATATTGCTAATACTAATTGGACGTATGGTTGTTTCATTTTTTTATAAAAAGGAAAATCATCCATTATTAATATTAATATAAATAATAGTATTCCCGCACCTCTAAATATATTAATTACCATATCTATTTTTAACTATATAAAAAAAATGAGAATATATTATATTCTATAATCAATATAAAGAATTATTATTATTATTATAAGATATGGTAAATAATACTTTATTATCAGTATATGGTTATGGTATATTAAAAGATAATAATGATACTATTATAAATGATCTAAAAAATGAATTGACAGTATCTCCAAAAGGTAATTTTTCTATAAGTAATGATCCTATTAAATTTTGTATCTATACTGAAAACGAAAAAAGAATATATATTCCTAGGTTCTATGGATTACAAAAATTTGGAGTACCTCTTAAAAAAACCTTAAAAGATGGTATAGATTGTCCTAATTTAATATTTAATGGTTCTTTGAGAGAACAACAGAAAGAACCTGTTAATAATTTTATTAAAGCTGCAGAAGATCCTACAAAAAGAGGAGGTATTATATCAGTGCCATGTGGATTTGGCAAAACAATTATGGCCGTATATATAGCTTGTTATTTTAAGAAAAAAACTATGTTTGTTTCACACAAAGATTTTTTAAATCAACAATTTTTAGAATCTGTTAAAACATTTGTTCCTAATGCTAGAATTGGCAAAATAAAACAATCAAAAGTTGACGTTGATAATAAGGATATTATTATTGCTTCATTACAATCTCTCGCAATGAGAAACTATGACATTGATATTTTTAAAGATATTGGTTTAACAATTATTGACGAAGTTCATCATACAGGAGCTGAAGTTTTTAGTAGAGCATTTCAAAATATAAATTCAAATATAATATTAGGTTTAAGTGCAACACTAAATCGTAAAGATGGATTAAGAAAAGTTTTTGAATATTATATTGGAAAATCTGTTTATAAACATATTTCAAATGAAAAAATTGATTTAAAAGTCAATATACATAAATATTTTGATCCTAATATTAATTATTCTCATAATATTGTTTTATGGAATGGTAAACCAAATAGTGCAGGTATGATTAATAATATATGTAATTTTGAAAAAAGATCTATATTTATTTATGATTTAATTATTAAATTACTTAAAGAGGATTCTTATAGAAAAATATTAATTTTAAGCGAAAGAAGAAATCAACTTAAATTTTTTGAAACATTATTTAATACTACTTCTTATAGTACTGGTTATTATATTGGTGGGTTATCTCAAGATGTATTAGATATTTCATCTAGAAAACAAATTATTTTAGCTACATATCAAATGGCAGCAGAAGGTATGAATATCCCTACACTAAATACTGTTATATTCGCTAGTCCTATTTCTGATATTCAACAAGCTATTGGAAGAATTTTAAGAGAAAAACCAGAAGAAAGAAAATATATTCCTTTATGTATTGATATATGGGATCAATTTTCAATATTTGTTAGAAAAGGTTATACTAGAATTAATTATTATAAAAAAAATAATTATGATATATCTTATTATTTAGATAATGAACTTATCAATTTAAATAATGAAAATTCAAATGATGATAATACAACAAAAAAATTAGAATTTATTAATGATGATTGAATTTATTTTTCTTTAATTTAATTAGATTAAATATGATAAATATAGATACTATTTTAATATTAGTTATATTTATTATATTATTGATATTTATTTATTATACATATTTTACAATAAAAAAAAAACAAAATAATAATAATAACATTATTTTAGAACCTTTTTTTGATAATAAAGTTAAAATTGATACTGATTTGCAAAATTATAACATTAAAAATGAAGGTTTTGTGAATGAATTAATTCCTATTAAAAATGAAATTGATTATATTAATCCTAGAATACATACATATTATGATAATACTGCAATCGGTGATGAATTAATATCGGATTATAAAACTATAAATAATTATAATAATTATAATGCAATCGATTCTCAATTTAGTGATTGTAAACCAAAACAATTTATCAATTTAAATAAAGATTTTATTACAAAACATTTTACAAAAGGAAATAGTAGTGATTTACCAATTGCTAATATACATATTAATTTTTTATCTAATTGTAGTGATAAAATATCAAAAAATATATAAAAAAAGTACATTTTTAATTTTTATTTTTATTTTAAAAAATGTTTTATAATTTTTTATATTTTTATGAAATGTACTTTTTTATTATTATTTAGAATATGGAAAAAAAAAATAAATCTATATTTCTTTTATTATGTAGAAAAATGGTATGTGGTAAAAAAAAATGCGTATATGTAAAAAAAAATTCTAAATCTAAAAAACAATTCATAAAATGTAAAGGTATTTATATGCGTTTAACATATTATATTAAAGAAAAAACTAAAAAATTAAAAAAAAATAAAAAAATCAAAAACTAAAAAAAAATATGGAGGAACTGAACCTAAAAAGAAATGTGAACCAACTGCTTACAATCTCTTTGTTAAGGAACAGATAAATATTTATTTAGGATTATTAAATCCAAATGAAAGACAAATATTTTTATCATAAATATTACAGTTTAAAATAATTTAATAAATGATTCTGATAATAATTACATTTCTGATTCGGATTTTAACTATGATTATGATTATGCTTTAAATTTTATAAGATAGTAAAAATATATATAAAAATAAAAATTATCTATTAATTTAAATGATACCAAAAATAATCCATCAGACATGGAAAACTAATAAATTACCAAATATACTTGAAAATATTTATAAATACAATATAAATATTAACAATGATTATGAATATTATATGTGGACTGATGACAATAGTGGTAAAAATATTAATAATTTTATCATGAATGAATATCCAGAATTATATAAAGTTTATTCAAAAATTGAATTAGGAGTTCAAAAAAGTGATTTAGCAAGACTTGCAATTATGCATTATTATGGTGGAATATATATTGATCTTGATATATTATTAGTGAAATCATTAAATGATTTATTAGATTATAATTCTGATAAATTATATTTTGCATTTGAACCATCAGAACAAACAAAATATTTATGGAAAAAAGATAACTATATATGTAATGCATTTTTTGCTTGTTCACCTAAAAATGAACTAATAGATAAAATGTTAAATAGTGTAATTCAAGTATATAAGGAATATGGTGATGTAATATTTAATAAATTTAATATTTTTGGTTCAGATATTTTTAAATTTGTTTTAGCAACAACACAAAAATCAGAACTATATGAAATAATAGATACAAATAAAATTTATCCAATAAATGATATAAAATTAGAAGCGTTAGAAACAATATCAGATGATTTATATAAATTAAAATCAGGAAATTATGAAAATAGTTATATGGTACATTATTGGATTCATTCAAATTTTGAGGCAAAAAGTATTTTAAATACTTTTATATATGATGATAATATAAATATACATAAAAATATTTATAATTTTTTTAAAACAATGTATCCAAATAATAGAGCTATTTTAACAGATTTAAACTATATTGAAAGATATAATTAATTTTTTTTGTATTATTATAATAATGAATAATAAACCTCAACCAAGGGATATTCAGTTATATAATAAAATAAAAAGAAATATATATATTAAATATCCACAACATTCAGCATATAGAAGTGGTATATTAGTAAAAGAATATAAAATACAATATGAAAAAAAATATAAAAATAATAATGCATATAATGGAATAAAAAATAAAAATAAAGGTCTAGGAAGATGGTTTAAAGAAGAATGGAAAAATCAAAGAGGAGAAACTGGATATAAATATAAAAATGATGTATATAGACCAACAAAAAAAATAACATCAAAAACACCATTAACATTTAAAGAATTAACAGAAAAGGAGTTAAAAAATGCTAGAAAAAAAAAAGCGAAAAATGGTAGAATCAATAAATTTAGAAAATAATAAAAAATGATATAAATATTTATTATATTTAATTAATTAAATGAATAGTTATTTTAGCGAAGTTAATAATGACAATAGTTATATTATAACTAGTATATTATATCGTTCTGATATTATTAATAATAAAATCGAATGTACCTTTAATGAAAAACCAAATAATAGATTTATTGAATCTGTAAAATTGTTTGGAGATATTAAATATGAATTAAATAAAATTAAAATCACAATTGATAATGAATATATTTTAAATGATATTAAAAAATGGTTTTATACTGATAATTTAAATTATCCAAATTATTTTGAATTTTTAGATAATAATAATAATTATATTGGATTTATTAAAGCATTTTTTGAATTTTATGGAAGTATATCAAATGAAAATAATTATTCATATATATATCTATCTCATACTAATAATAAACTTATTAATAAAATTAAAGAAAAAATGAATATACCTTGTGATAATGAAATACAAGGTGCAAATTTATATACTATAAAATATGATAATGTAAATGCAATTGATTTTCTTGGATTACTATACAATAATAATAATAATCTATATGATTATCTTTATTATAAAAAATATTTGAATATTGTTAATAATAATGAAATAATTAAATTACCAATTTTAAAAGCATATAAAACAAGTGAAAAAGCTGTTTTACCTTCCAAAAATAGAAATTCTGATGCTGGATATGATTTAACAATTATAAGTAAAGTTAAAAATAATAGTGATAAAACAGTATTATACGATACCGGAATTAAATTAGATATTCCTAATGGATATTATGTTGAAATTTTTCCAAGAAGTTCTATTAGTAAATCAGGATATATGTTAGCAAATAGTGTAGGTATAATTGATCAAGGATATAGAGGTAATCTATATATTGCTTTAACAAAAATTGATGATTCAGTAAAAGATTTAGAATTACCATATAAATGTTGTCAAATGATTTTAAAAAAACAAGTTTATTCGATTATTGAAGAATCAAAAAATGATTTTTCAATAACAGATAGAAATAATGGTGGATTTGGTAGTACAAATAAATTATAATTTGTAATATGATTGAATTGAAAAAGGATCATTTTTATATTTATTACTAAATTCAGAATATTTATTTACAGTAGTATTATTTAAATTTTTTTTACATGTAATTTGATTATCTACAAATTGTTTTTTAAAATAATTTTTTTTTTCTTTATCATTAATAATATTAAAACCATTATTTAGTAATAAATTAAAATTATTAGAATATTTATCATAATTTTCTTCTAAATTTGTAATATATCCATTATCATTTTCATTAATAACCCAATTAGATTTATTAGTACTTTCGCCAACTACTTCATTAATATCGATTTTATTCATTCTTTTTTTTTTAAATTTTTCACAAATATAGTTATTTAATTTATCACTATCTCTTTGCAACAAAAAAGAACTTTCATTATCGTTTATTTTAATTTTGTTTTTATATTTTCTTGTTTTTTTTCCATTATCATTTTTATATACTGAATATGAACTAAATTCTTTTATATTCATTTTATTATAATATAAGATATATTATTTTTATATTTATTAATAATAGAATAAGAAACTTAATGAAAATTAGTAATGATTCTATTATGAAAAAAATAAACGAAAATAAACCGTTAAATCTTACTACAACTATGATATATATTATTTTAATATCAATTCCGCCTATATTAGGATTATTATGGTTGTCAAATATTAAAATGAAAGCATGTGAATGTTCTGAAGGAGAATTAAAATGGATGAAAGATTATATTAAATTTTATTTCTCGTTTATTCTAGGATATATAGTATTATCAACATTATATGTATTATTTTCTGGTAATAAATTAAAAAATATAATATTGGGAATATTATTATTTATATATAATTATATTAGTTACGCAATTATTGTATATTATGTATATACTTTAAAAGATATTGAATGTAAATGTTCATATTCTTTAAAAAAGGATATAATATATATATGGTATATAATTGCAATAATATTTAGTACACTATTACTACCCGGATTTTTTATATTAGTATATTATTTACTTAAATAATCATTTATAAAATTATAACTAATAAAATCAATATCTTGTCTTAAAGGACATTTTAAATCACTTTTTGTTTCTAATTTATTTTTAAGATATTCTATTAAACAATTAAAATGCAATATACATTTACCATCATTTAAAAATTCACCTATTTTATTTTCTTTATTAATTTCTTCTAAACAAATATAACAAGTTGTTGGATTTTTCTCATAATTAGTAATTTTAAAAGGTAAATTTGGTATTATCCATTTATTTTCTAAATATTCTACAGATTTATAAGCGATATAATTATTTGCTAAATTATTTTTAGAAACTATATATATTTTAAAAAAACATATATCTTTTATTATTTTTGCAAATAATTCATTTTTTTCTATTAAATTTAAATTATCTAATTCATCTATTCCTGTATTTCTTGAAAATCTTGGTCCATTTCCATCTTTTGTCATTATTAATAAATCTGATGTAAAATTTGCTTCATTGAAAGGTGGTTCTATATATTTATCTTTTGGCATTCGCGATGTTATATTTAAATTAAGTGATATATTTATTCCCGACCATGTTATTGTTTTACCAATGTTTACATTTATAATGTATTTATTATGTATAAATAAATTAGATTCTAAATTTGTTGTATTTATTATTTCAAATTTATTTTCCATTTTAATATAATTAAAAAATGCTAAATATTCATTAAAAGTTTTAAAGAATACATCAAAATTTTTTGTTGTTATTACTCTTGGTGAAGTTGATGGATCTATTACGGTATTCCAAAAATCATTGTTATCATTATTATTTTGTAAAAAAAGTTCTTTATAATATTTAGAAATTATTGAATTTATAACAACATCACCATATAATATTCCATTGAATTCATATGCTTTTTTTTTTAAATTATGTAATAATGCTCTTAATTCTTTTTCATATATAAAAAAATTTTCATGTTTTTGTGTTTTAAATACTGGATTAATATCACTATCCATATTATTAATATTATTTAAAATATATTTAAGTAAATTAATTTTAAAATAAAAAAGAGTTTATTTACTCTTTTTTATTTTTCTATTTTATATTTTACTCATTATTTCCCTGTTCCTTCTGTGCTTTCCACATTTCTCCTACCTTTTTCATCAGATCCTGACGATTCAAATCGGGAAATTCATCTTTCACAATACTCATCTTCTCCTTGACAAAGAGGTTGTAAGCGGTTGGTTCGCGTTTCTTCTTGGGTTCGACTTCCTCATCAGAGTCCTTATCCTTCTTTGACTTCTTTTTCTTAGGTTTTTCTTCAGTCTTCTTGGGTTTGTCTGAAGTAATCTGCCTATATACTTCAGTAAGCATCTTACCAAGTTCAGCACGAGTATATTCCTTCTCAGTATCCACAAGAGTGGTAAACTCGTTGATGATCTTCTGGGTCTGAGTAGCGGCCATTTAGACTATTTGATAGATTGATTGGGGTTCTGCTTGCTGTCTGTTGCTAGTGGTTGGTGATAGTAATTTTTATAACTAAAAATCATTTTTTTTTTAAATCTAACTTTTTTAATCCATATTTAAATATGGATTAAAAAATATAAAAAATATAAAAAATTGATATTTTATTGTCTTAAAATATTAATATAAAATGAAAGGATCTACAATGATTTATGGTAAAATTTCATGGGCTGATATAATCGAAGATTATGATGTAGTCGATTCTAATAATATTATTGAGGATATCTATAAAATTATAGATTTAGAAATTGATAAAGAATATATCAAATCAGATGAAATTGATATTTACAATAACGCAAAAGATTCAGAATATAAAAACATGATCTTCGATTAAAGAAAAATTACTTGGAAAAAATAGTTAAATATTGAACTATTTTTTTCTCTTTTACACATTATGATTTTTATATAAAATTGTAGTATATTTAGCAATATCTATATTATAATTTTGTTTAATAGCAAAATGATTATCTTTTATCCAAATTCTAATGATATAATAATTTTTTTTTGGACTAATAGAAATACCATTTATATTATTTGATATTTCATCTGTTTTACCTAATTTTTCACCCAATAATAATGATGCTATTTCAAATAATTTTTCATTAATGTTTTCTTTATATATTTTTAATGAAAAACATCCACCATTAATATTATTTTCATCTTCCCAAATAGGTAAAATATGTTCTCTCATAATAAAAAACATTCCTTTGAATATAATATCTTTGTAAGTTAAATATAATTTAATAAAATCATCAACATTACTGATATTACATATAAATTTAAAACTATTAATATTCCAATCTATATTATATGGATCATGAAAATAAAAAGACCAAATATCATTTAAATACATTATATACAGTTATATATAATAATATAAGTTTTTTTATATACTTATTTTAAATATTTTTTAACTCTTTCTGATTCTAACATTAATTGTGATATAGTTTTATTATTTTTATTATCAAATAGATCAGCTATTAAAAAACCTTCTTTATCAAAATATAAAACAATCATACTTAATAAAACATCATTATTATTAAAAAAATGTATCATATTATGATAATCTTCATTTTCAGTTAATAAATAATATAAATATTGTAATGCTTCATTATTTATATCATTATTATCCTGTAATGTTATATTATTAATTTTTAATTTAACTTTAATAAATGTATCATGAGGTTTAAATACAACTTTAATAATATTTGGCGCAATAATATTTACAACCTTACATAAATAATTATTACCATTTATAAAAAATAAAGGAGTATTTTTATCAGTGTGTTTACTTATACTAAAGTCAGACATTATATAATATTCTACATTAAATAATTATATTATTAATTTATTTATATATATTTAAGAAATTATATTATTATATTATATAAATAATTATGTATCAAACCTCTATTAGAAATAAAAAAATTAAAAAACATTTAAATAATGTTGTTGATAATGTTTATAATATTGATCCAGATGGAGAAGAATATGCATATGTTATTAAAATGTTAGGTAATTGTCGTGTTAATTTAATTACAAATTCTGGAAATGAATCGATTGGTATAATAAGAGGTTCTTTGAGAAAATTTGCAAAAAGAGTTATTATAGAAAAAGGTGATATAGTTGCTGTTTCATTAAGAAATTACCAGGATAATAAAGTTGATATTGTCCATAAATATAATAGAGAACAAATAAATACATTAATAACTGAAAAAAAATTGTCAAACATATTATTAAATTCTTATAATAATATGAAATATAAAGAAGATATAATCGAATCTAATATACTATTTAGTAAAGATAATGATCACGATCATGATGATCTAAATATTAATAAATTAATAAAAATAGAAATAACTGATGAAAGTGATAATAGTAATGATAGTGATATAAATGTTGAAGATATATAAAATTAAATAAATATATAATTTTATAATATGCCAAAAAATAAAAAAATATGTTATATTGAAAATAATGAAGAAATTACTACAAATAATTTTGAAAAATTATTTATAGTATTTAATGAATTTCTATGCACTATTAAATTATATTATTTAATGACAAATAAATATATAATACATACAAATATTAATAATTTATATAATAATTTATCGTCTTTAATTAATAAATTTTTTGAAGAATATATTATATTATATAAAAGTGATATCCCTTCTAGTATTAATAATATTTCAATTAATGTATCATGTAATTCTAATAATGAATTAATATCATATATTCTTAATTTTAGAGATAATATAAAAAATTATTATGAAAATAAAGATGATAATAATGTAGGAATAAATAACTTATTAAATGAAATAATATATTTAATTAATAAATTTTTATATGTAATTACATTAGAGTAAATAAAAATTTTTAAAAATATATGACTACTTGTTTTATAAAACGCGTACATTCATTTCAAATACCAGAAGAAGAAAGAATGAGTATGTTATTAGATAAATGTGAAGCAATGTCTGTTTTATGTCAAAAAGCAACACAACATTGGAGTTTAATTAAATTTGCTTTTCAAATCCCATTAATTTTAACAAGTTCCGTAATGTGTATAATGAACTCTTTTGATGATGATAAAGGAAGTATGAAAATACCAAATGTAGTTGTAAATGGAGCGAGTGTTTTAATTTTAGCTTTACAAAATAATTTAAAAGTACCTGAAAAAGTTGAATTATTTAAAAGTTTAAGTAATAATTTTTTACAATTAGCACATCAATTAGAAGGTATAGAAGAAGAAGAAATTTCAAAAAATAATATCAATACTTTTATTGAAAAATATGATTCATATGTAATTCAATGTCAATTTGAAGATATTCCAAAAAAAATAAAATTAGAAGTTATTGAATTATGGGAAGGTCGTTCTATTCCATTACAATTAAATGGGGCAAGTGGTTTAAAGAAAAAAAAAAGAGATTCATCAAATGGTTCCACTCCTCCCCCTATGAATAAATTATTATGGAAAAATAATAATAAAAAAAATGATGATTTAGAATTATCAAATGATAATAAATTAGTTAATATACCGCAATTACAAATGACAACATCTGATATAGAATTAAATAAAAATATTGCTGAAATAGTTTAATTATTTATTTAGAGACATTTGGTTCTGATTTAGTTCTATCTAATATTATAACTTCGTTTTTTAACTTATTAACTTCAGAATTTAATTCAAATTTTTTTTTAGAAGCATTTAATTTATATAATTCTTTTTTTAACAATATATCATTAATATTTTCAAATTTTTTATAATTTTTATTTTCAAGTGTTATATCATTTTCATTATATATATCAATATATTCTTGTTCTTTTTTCTTTGTAATTAATTCAAATTCATTTCTAGTATCTGTTTTTATTTTATATATATCTATATCAAATTTCGCTTTAGATTTATTATATGCTATTATATCTGAATTTCTAATATATTGAAAATAATTTATACTTTTAACAATTTTGTCATATGTAGTTATTTTATCAGATATTTTTATAATACTATCAGATGATATATTTTTATCAATATAATGATAATTTATAATTTGATATTGTCTATTATATTTATTTTTATAAGTTACTAATATTGTTTGGGCCTCTTTTAAACCTTCTAATATTTCTCTATAATTTTTAAATCTTATTATACTACTTAATATTGTTATTATAGTACCAGTAACTAATAATATTATATTCAATACTAAACTAAAATAATTTTCATTATAATATAATATTTTTTCTTTTGTATTTAATTCAATTATAGTTAATCTTAAAGCCTCTATAAATGTTATAATTGATGATAATATTAAAATTGTTAATGATATTATATAATATTCATATGTATATTTATCATATGCTTCTGTTACCATAAATAATCGTGTACTTGTATCATTTTTGGATCTATCAATTCTTGTTAATAACTCCTTTTTTTTTTGATTTATTTTTATAATCATATTATTTTCATTTATTTTTATTAAATTATTTGTAATATCTTCTGATGATATTATAATATTATTATCATTTAGTATATTTAAATTTGATGTATTCATTATTATTTTATATTATTTTTATTCAAATGGATCAAATAACATAGATTTATTATATTTATTACCTTTATATACATCTTTTGTAATGTTATTGTCATTATCATTGTTATTTTCTTCTTCTATTTCAGAATTATTATTTTCTATTTCAGAAAATAATTCACTCTTAGGTATATCAATTATATAATTTATATTTAATAATTTAAGTACTCCATTAATATTACTTTCTAATACTATACCAATTTTATTATTAATGTCGTCAATACATTTTAAATTTATTATATTATAATCTATTGCTTCTCCTTTTATATCTTTTTGCATTTATTAATTATATATATATTTTTTCAAACCATACAATCATCATCTTTAATATATTTTTTATTTATTACATATTTATTCATTACCTTTTTAATAATAGTATATAGATTAATATCTATTTCATTTCTAATAGGCATTATAATATTTTTAATTATATTATTAATAAGATAATATATTTTTTTATATATTATTTTCGCTCATATTCAATCTGTCTTATTCTTATCAACATTATTTTGTATATTAAACCCATTTGTAACATTTAATATCGGTCCTGTTATAAAATCCTCTGTAAATAATGCTGCAGGTTTTGTTATATTTGTTTCAGTAAATTCCCCAATTGTATTTAATATATTATTTAAATCATCTAATATATTTCTTTCTTTCTCAATTGCTATATTTACATTAAAATCTGTCATTATTCAATAATAATATTATTATACTATTTTATATTTATAAATTATTTGTACGACATGACATTTTAATATTTGTTGATTTAAAATTATTTATTTCTTTATCCGAACTATATTCACTACATTTATCATCATTATCGTTTTTATTTTTATTATAAAAATATGTTTTGATATCTTTTAATAAATTAATGTTTATTATTTCTCTTTTCTTAAATAATTTTTTTATAATATTAAAATTCGTTTTTTCAGAATTATGATGCATTGTTTTTTCTATTGCTGATACTATTGTATTTATTTCTTCTTTTGATACAAATTCTTTTTCATCCATCGCATTTTCATCTTGTTTAATAAATTTAATTATAGTATTTATATAATTATTATATAATATATCTTTAATATGCGTATCAACATATTTTGAATAATATTCTACTTCGTTCTTATCTGTTATATATTTTAATAATTCATTATTTTGGATATCTTCTTCTAATTTATTTAATGAATTTACAAAATCCTTTATTATATCATCAGTAATTATATCATGTCTAGAACTATTTACTGTTTCTAAATTTTCAATATTTCTTATATCTGGTAAAGAATACGTTGATAATTGAAATTTTATTACTTCAAATTTTTTTTGATATTGTAATAATAATGATAAACGACTACTTATTATTTCTAGTTTATTCTGATAATCATTAAATTTAATATAACCAGTTATAATTGTTATTATTATACCTAAAAATAATGATGATATACTTATTAAATATGTTAATGCTTTGATTTTTTGATTTTCAGTATTTTCTATTATTAATCTCGTTGCTTCTATAAATGTTATTAATGATGAAAATATTAATATAAATATTGAAGACCACCAGTATTTATTATTTATATTATGATATGAACTACGTGCTATTATAATATTTTTATTTTGAGTTTCCAAACATTGATCTAATCTATTATATAAATTCGCTCTTGTTTGTTTTAATATTGTTACATCATTTTTATATTTTTCAATTGCTATTTTCGTTTTTTCATGTTGATGCATATATTGTTTTGTCAGTTCTTTCATATGATTTATTGCTTCATCTTTTTTTTTAATTTCTTCCTTCTCTTTTCTTATTATTTCTTTATATTTTTCTAATTCTTCTTTTAATCTATCGCATTCAGTTATTACTTCTAAATTACTTGTATTTATACATTCTAATTTAATTGTTGTATTATCCATATTTTACTATTTTATATATTATTTTAAATAACTTTTGCAAACCCTTCTAATTCATTATTAGTCATCATTTTATATTTAATTGTATTTATAAATTCCGCTTTTTTACTAGAAATTGTTTTTAAAGGATGCAATACAGAATTATTTTCAATTCCTATATTATTATTTTTTGCAAATATATATGATGCATTTTTAATATTAATTATATCTTGTTGTGTTAAAATATTTTTAGAATTTTGCATATTAATTTCATTTAAAACCTCTTTTGTTAAATCTATTGCAAAATTTAATTGTTTTCTTTTTATTCTATTTTTTTCTCTTTCTTTCGTATAATTACATATGCAACAAAATAAATTATTAAGTAAATTATAAAATTTTCTATAACAAGTATTATCTAAAAATTCTGATACTATAACTTCCTTCTTTTTAGTAAAATTATCTATATAATTATCTTCATTTATTATTATATCAATATCTAATTTATTGAATGTATCAACTTTTTTATTATAATCTCTCGTTTCTTCTTGATTTTTAATTGTTGTTTTCATTATATTTGAAAATGAATTATATATCATATCATCTTTATATGTATTTAAATAATTTTTATAATATTTTAAATCATTTTCAGGCGATACATATTTTAACATTTCATTATTTTGCAAATCCTCTTCTAATTTATTTAATGGATCTTCAAAATGTTTTTGAAAATCCACTTGAAATTGTTTATAAACTTTTTCATCAGTAATATATGTTGATGTATCATATGTTTTTAATTTATAATATAAATTATTTAATTTAAATTCACAATGTTTTAATTGTAATAATTTATTTCCTATTATTTCTAATTTTGGTTGATATTCTTGAAATTTAATATAACCCGCTGCTAGTGTTATTAATGCACCAAATGTTAAAGTTAGTATATTTCCTATTGTTTCTATTGTTCTAATATTATTTAAATCTGTTGTTGTATTTGTTATTACTAATTGTATTGATGCTACAAATGTTGTAATTGATGATAATAATAATACAACTATCGAACACCACCAATAATTATTATATATAACATGATAAGCTTTTCTAGCTATTATTAAATCCTTATTATTTCTACTTAAACATAAATCAATTCTCTCATACATTTTCTTTTTTTGTTTTTTAACTGGATTTGATGACTCATCAACTATATTTTCAGATTCTATATATTGTAATCTAGGTTTTAATTCTATATTTTGCAATCCAGGTTTTAATTCTATATTTTGCAATCCAGGTTTTAATTCTATATTTTGTAATCCAGGTTTTAATTCTATATCATTATCTTTTTCATTTTTATTACTTTCAATCATTATATATTATAAAATTAAATTATTTAATATACCTATATAAAAAAAAAATATGATTTATTTTTACATTTATAAATTTTAAATGTTTAATAATATTCTTAAAATTTTAATTTTTCTTAATTATTTAAATATTTATTCTTTCTATATTATCACAAAATGTGGTATTGTTGATAAAAATTATAATCATAATAATATTAAAATTAATAATTATTATGATAAATATTTAGATTTAAAACCTAAAACTGTTACACTTAAATTACCAGATGAAAGAGTTTGTTCTATTTGTAAATTAAAAATTAATGTTAAATTAACTATTCCAGAAAATTGTACTATACCATTGGGTTGTCCTTATAATAAAAAAACAAAAAATTAAAATTACTATATATTAGATATATACTAGTGATATATACAAAAAAATTATTACGTGGTCTAAATAAAAAATAAATTAATTTTTTTAACTTTATTTATAATTTTTTATATTTATTATTATAATTATTTTTTTATATAAATACATCTTTTAATTATTATAATAAATGAATTATATTGATTTATTTTGTGGTATTGGTGGTTTTCATCAAGCATTAAAAACTTTTAATACTAATTGTGTTCTTGCTTCTGATAATAATAAAGATTGTCAATATATTTATAAAATTAATTATAATATTGAAGTTCAAAAAGATGTTAAAACTATTGATCCTAATATAATTCCTAATATAGATATAATTTGTGGTGGATTTCCATGTCAAACTTTTTCAAATGCAGGTAAAAAAAAAACATTTTTAGATGATAGAGGTTTACTTTTTGATGAAATTATTAGAATTGCTAAGGTTAAAAAACCAAAATTTATGTTCTTAGAAAATGTTAAACATATTTTAAAAGTTGGTAATGGTGAAGTAATTGAATATATTAAAAATAAATTAAAAGAAAATAAATATATTTTGCAATTATTTAATATGTCTCCACATAATTATGGTATTCCACAACAAAGAGAAAGAATTTATTTTGTATGTATCAGAAATGATATATATAATGGTAAAAATATTAAATTGCCAATATCAGATAAAAAAATTATATTTGAAAATTTTTTAGATAATAAAAGATATATTGATAAAAAATATTATATTAAAGGTGATATTTTGAAAGTTTTAGAAGCATGGGATGAAATGATTAAAATTTTTGATATAGGTGAAAAAATTTCACCTACTATATTAATTCATGAGTTTTATATTCATGATAGAATAAATAATTATGATGTCTATCCCATATGGAAAAAACAATATATTACCGCAAATAAAAGAATTATTGATAAATATAAAGATAAATGGGATGTTTGGTATGAAAAATATAAAGACATTTTACAAAAAAGAGAAATATATGGAAAATTAGAATGGCAAGCAGGTATTATTAAACCCAATGATTCAATATTTAATTATTTTATTCAAATAAGACAATCCGGTATTCGTGTAAAAAAAACAGAATATTTTCCAACACTTGTAGCAATATCTCAAATTCCAATATATGGTAAAGAAAAAAGATATATTACTCCACGCGAATGTGCAAGACTACAATCTTTTCCTGAAGATTTTATTTTATCTGATAATGATAAAATATCTTATAAACAATTTGGCAATGCTGTTAATGTTAATAATGTTAAAACAGTAATTAAAGCAACTTTTGAACATTATAAAATTTAAAAATTTTTATTTAAATTAAATTTATTTTAAATAAAAAAAAGGTTATTTTCCCTTTTTTTTATTTTTTTGTTTTTTTGTATTTTTTTTACTCATCTTTTGCCTTTTCCTTTTGTGCCTTCCACATCTCTCCTACTTTCCTCATCAGATCTTGACGATTCAAATCAGGAAATTCATCCTTTACAATACTCATCTGTTCCTTAACAAAGAGATTGTAAGCAGTTGGTTCACGTTTCTTTTTAGGTTCAGCTTCCTCATCAGAATCTTTCTCCTTCTTTGACTTCTTTTTTTTAGGCTTATCATCCGTCTTTTTTGGTTTGTCTGAAATAATCTGACGATACACCTCAGTTAGCATCTTACCAAGTTCAGCACGAGTATATTCTTTATCAGAATCTACAAGAGTAGTGAACTCGTTAATGATCTTCTGAGTCTGAGTATCGGCCATTTTAGACTGTTTAGTAGATTTGTTTGTGTTTGCTTGTTGTCTGTTGCAGGTAGTTGGTGATAGTAATTTTTAGAAGAAAGAATCATTTTTTTTTTAAATTTAATTTTTTCAATCCAAATTCGGTTTTAATTATAAAAAAAATATATAATAATATTAAGTAAATTTATGAAAGTTTCCAAAAAGAACGCTGGAGGCATTTTTAATAAAATATATACAAATGTTATTAATAGAATTAAAAATGCTGATGATGATATATTAACTGATATTGAAAATTATTATTCAAAAAAAACTGAAGATCTTTACAAATTTACTTTAAAAAGTAGAAAAAATTTACGATATAAAATTATAAATAGAATTTCTTATATAATTCAAAATATAAATTTTTTTAAAAAAAAAAATAAATTAATTGAAGTAACTGAATATAAAAATAGATTATCAAAAATCGTTAATTTATTAAATAAAAAAATTTATTTGTATTTTAATAAAAATTTTCATGAACATATTAATTTTAATGATGGTAAAGAAGCTATTATTATACAAAATAGTGATGAATTTAATGAAATTATGTTAGAATTTATTTTAACTAAATTAAAAAAAATATATAATGAAAGTGATATAAAATTTGCATTTTTAACTATTTCTAATAAAAGTAATATAAATGATATTATTAAAATTATTAATGACAAATTAAGTCATATCCCAACTATGCCATCAAATAGTGATAATATTACTGATTTCTCACATAATTCTTTAGATCAATCCATTTTTAAAAGTTCATTACAATCAAATCTATTCTCACAATCTAATAAAACTCCACCACCATTTCAAGGACCAGTTTCGGGATCACCACAATTTAATAAAACTCCACCACCATTTCAAGGACCAGTTTCGGGATCACCAAAATCTTATAAAACTCCACCACCATTTCGAGGACCAGTTTCGGGATCACCACAATCTTATAAAACTCCAGATATCCAATCACCACCTCAACCATTTACACCAACACAATCTACCCCACTTCCATCACCACTTCAAAAATCTAAATCGAAATCATTAAAAAGTATTATAGAAGATAATAGTATTACTATATTATCAGATCCCAATAAAAATAAAACAGAAAAAATAAAACTAGAAATTCTAAGAAATAATGATAAACCATATGGCAATCGAGAATATATTAATATATTAGAATATTTAAAAAATACAAAAAATATTCATACTATTTCTTTACATAGTATAACAAATGATGCAAAATATTATTATGTTACATTTGCTAATAAACCAGATGGTAATTTAAAAAAATTTATGCAAGAAAATAATAATGTTACATTTCATTTTAATGCATTACAGCAATTATTATTTGCATGTATGTTATTTCATAAATTAACTGGTAAATTACATACAAATTTAAATAGTGAAAATATATATTATTATAAAATAGAAAATAATTTAAATACTGATAATTATTTTGGATATTATTTCAATGCATTAAATAAAACCTTTTATATTCGAAATACAGGTTATTTATGGGTATTATCAGATTTTAATGAAACACAAACATTACCACAAGATGAAACTATATTATTTAATGATGAATATAAAAAATTCAACACAGATTATGAACCATATCATATGTATTTTGAATATAGAGCAATTTTAGAAATTTATAAAGAATATTTAAATACAATTTATGATTCAAAATTTGAAATATTAAGAAATTATATTGATCTATTATTAGATAATACTAAAAATATAAATGAAAAATTTAAAAGGTTATTACTAGATCAAAAATTAACAAGTCAACAAAAATTAATAATATTAGATAGATTAATTTTTACAAAATATATGCAAAACGACTATTTATTATTAAAAAATATTAGAAATAAAACGAAACAAAGTAAAGTATATTTACAAGAATTCATTGAAAATAATAATTAAATAAAATAGTACATTTCATTAAAATATTAAAATTTTTAAAAATCTTTTATAAAAATATTAAAAATAAAGAAATGTACTTTTTTTATAATCTATATTATTAAAAAATGATATAATAAATAAAGTATATTTATTTAATTAGATATTAATTTATAAATTATTTCATCTAATATAATTGAATATTTTTCATAATATCCCAAATATTTAATTCTTTTTTTAAAAAAAATATTTGTTTTCATTTCTCAAACTGATTATATTATTATATTTTAAATATATTAATATAAATTAATTATAATATATTCATTTTTTATATTATTTTCATATAAATAATAATTATATTACTATACTTTAACAGAATGTTGAAAAAAATATATATTCTTTTTAATTTAATAACAAATGTTTATTGTTTTACAAATATATATTTATATAATAATCCATTAAAATTACAAAAATATGCATTAAAAGCTTCTTATGAATTATTTAATCAACCATTACCTGATAATAGAAATATAATTGTAAATATTAGAGAAAAAATCAATAGCAATAGAGATGAAAATAGAATACAGAATTTAAGATATTCTGAATTTTTATCAGCTGTTGAAACAGATCAAATTGATAAAACATTATTTTATGATAATAATAAAAAAATTATAGCAATTGATAAAGAAAATAATAAATATAAATTAGATGCATTGCCAAATGATCCAGATTTATTAAAAATATTAAGAAATAATAATGTAGATATATCAATACAAAATGATGATAATAATTTAACAATTATTAATTATATATTTACATACATTGTATTTGGTTTAATTATATTAACTGGTTTATCAATATTATCAAATACTAATTCATTTAATAGTATTGGCGGTATGCCTAATTTATTAGATAATTCTAAAAACATTAATTTGAATACAAATAATAATATTACAACAAGTTTTGATGATGTTATGGGAATTGATAATGCAAAAATAGAATTAGAAGAAGTTGTTCAATTTTTAAAAGAATCAGATAGATTTACAGAATTAGGAGCAAAAATACCAAGGGGTGTTATTTTAGAAGGTCCACCTGGAACAGGAAAAACTTTACTAGCAAGAGCGGTTGCAGGAGAAGCACAAGTCCCTTTTTTTTCTGTTTCTGGTTCTGAATTTATAGAAATGTTTGTAGGAACAGGAGCATCTAGAGTACGTACTTTATTTGAAACAGCAAAAGAGTTAGCACCATGTATTATATTTATTGATGAAATTGATGCAATTGGAAGACAAAGAGGTGGTGCGGGTTCGCCAAATAATGATGAAAGAGATCAAACACTTAATCAATTATTAACAGAAATGGATGGTTTTGATGGTAATTCTGGTATTATTGTTATTGCAGCAACAAATCGTGCTGATATTTTAGATAGTGCTCTTTTAAGACCAGGAAGATTTGATAGAAGGGTTTATGTTGATATTCCAAATTTAAAAGGTAGAAAAGATATATTGGAATTATATTCTAAAAATAAACCATTAGATGATAATATTGATTTAGATTTAATATCACGTAGAACACCAGGTTTTTCAGGCGCAGATCTTGCTAATTTAATGAATGAAGCAGCTATATTAACCGCTCGGAATAATTTAACAAAGATAGGAAATAATGAAATATCAAATGCATTAGATAGAATAACTTTAGGTGCTCAAAAAAAAAATTCTGTTATTTCTTTACAAAAAAAAGAATTGGTTGCATATCATGAAGCAGGACACGCAATTGTTGGTGCATTAACACCAAATTATGATACTGTTACAAAAATAACTATTGCACCGCGTGGAAATGCTGGTGGTTTAACATTATTTGCTCCAGACGAAGATAGATTAGAATCCGGTTTATATACTAAAGATTATTTAAAATCAATTATATCAGTTGCGCTAGGTGGTCGTATAGCAGAAGAAATAATTTTTGGAGAACAAGAAATAACAACTGGTGCTTCAAGTGATTTAGAGAGAGTTTCATCTATTGCTAGACAAATGGTTACTGAATTTGGTATGTCTCATAAAATTGGTAACGTTTTTATTAATAGTAATGATTATATATCATTAGATACAAGAGCAATAATTGATGCTGAAATTAATTCATTAGTAAATTCTTGTTATTTATATTCTAAAAATTTACTATTAAATAATATAGATATACTACATGAATTGGCAAAATTATTAATTGAAAAAGAAACCATTACATATGAAGAATTTAATAATTTAATAAATAATTAAAATATATGGATTAATATATTTAAAAAATATTAAAAAAATAAATAATTAATAATAGATAATAATGATCAAGTAAAAGAACTCCAGAAGGCGAAAAATTATATAATTCTTTATCTAATAAAAAAACAAATAATTAAAGAAATAAGAAATAAACTACTTCTAATACAAAAATTTAACTAAATCTAATATTCCAATATATATAATGCTTTATATTTTTTCTTTATTATTTATATCTTTTTTTTTTAAATATATTAAAAACTCCATCTTATTTATATAAAGATAATTTTAAAATTAAATAATAAATATGGTTTATATAATAACCAAATATATAAAAGAAATTAATAAAATTTATAATTATATAATAAATAATAAATTTAATAAAAATGACTATTATAATTGTATGTCAGAAGTACTAATATTATTAAAAAATACTTTTAAAGAATTAAACAATATATATAATAAGTATATTTTAATTCCTAAATTAAAAAATTTTTTATAAATTATTATCTAGTAATAATTCATATAATTTTGTTGGTATAATATCTATTTTTATATCAATTAGTTTGTTAATTTTAGCAATTATTTTTTTTTCAGAATCACATAATTTAAATTTACTTGTTTTTGTATTTCTTAAAAACCATTCATTTTTTTTACTATATAATATATATTTTTTTATATTTTCAATATTATCAACTGTTAAATTATTATCTATATTAATATTATTGTAATTTTCTTGTTTATTATTTTCATTGATTTTTTCTTCATTTGTTTCTACATTTAATTTTATACCTTCACTTGTTTCTATAAATCCTTTTATTGATATTTCATTATGATGTTCTTTTTGATGACATTTTTTACATAGTGGTACTAAATTATGTTCAATATTTTTATGATAATTTTTAAAATATCCATTAGAGTCCGCATTACATTGATAATTTATATGATGAATATCATCAACTTTTTCTCCACATATATTACATTTATCAATTAACACTTTTTTATTATAATGTGATTTATCTAAACCAATAATAAAATTATCATAACCCTGTATTTCTTTTCTTATTTTTTCCGCATTTAGCATAAAATCTTTTGGCATATCTAATGCTTTGCAAACTTCTATTCCATATATAGATGATCCTTTTCCTTCTTTTATCTTGCGTTCATAATGAATAACATCATTATTTATTGTTATATGTAAATGAAATATATTAAGTAAATTTTTTTTTATATTATGTTTAATTATATTAATATCTACTAATTCGTGTAAATGTGTTGCAAATATAAAACTAGATAATTTATTTATTAGTTTATCTATTGCTGCCGCTACTATAGAAATTCCTGATACTGATTCTGTACCATTACATACTTCATCACCCAATACTAAACTATATTTATCACATCTTTGTAATATATTTCGTAATTCTGACATTTCTACTGTAAAACTACTCATTCCTTTATAAATATTATCTGCACCTGAAATTCTTGTAAATATATGATGGTATGGTTTATAATAAAATTCACATGATGGCACATACATTCCCGATTGTGCCATTATTATATTTAATCCAATTGTTTTCATTAAAGAACTTTTGCCTGACGCATTTATACCATATAATAAAATTCCATTTTCTGATAATTCAATATCATTTCCTATATATTTAACATTTGTATTTAATCTTTCAATTATTGGATGTCTAATATTTTTTCCTTTTATTGATCCAGAATCATTTTCATTATTAATTATTTTTGGACGATAATATCTAAATTCATAAGCATTTCTAGCATTACAACATGAAATATCAATATTTGCAATTTTATTTATAATATTTTCTAAGTTTGTTTCATTTAATTCTATAAAATTTCTAATAAAATTTTTATAATATTTAATTGTTAATTCTGATATTTTTAACGATATATTTTCTAATTCTGATGTGTTTTTTTCTAATTCTTTTGATATTAATTTATAATAATTTTGTTTAGAATAACTAATTGTTTTATATTTATTTATTAATGTTGGTGATATATTTTTAGCCGTATCATATCTTTTTTTAGTTATATATATATAATATCCCTCCTTTTCAGAATATTCTATTTTACAACATGTATCATCATTTAAACCCAATTTTGATATATTTTCTGATTCATATTTTATTTTTTCATATATTTTATTATAATCATTATCTAATTCGTCTATTTCTTTATAAACCCCCTTATTAAATATGTTTCCTTTTATTTCATTTATATTATATTTACTTGCATTATCTAAATTTAATATATTATATGATTCTATTATTTTTTTTACTAATTCACTTTCTTCTTTTAATTCTAATAATTTAAATACTTCATATACATTTTCTAATGACGAATCGAATCCACCCCATTCATGTGGATGTAATTTATTTATAATAATTTTTCTTTTTATTCTTTCTAAATCTAATATTTTATTTAAATATTTTGATATTTTTTTAAATAATGTTTCTTCTAACATCTTTTCAATATTACTATACCGCTCATTTAATATATTTTTATCTATTATTGGTTGTAATAATCTTTCTTTAAATAATCGCGATCCAAATGATGTATTGCAACGATTTAAAATATTTATTAATGATTTTTCATTATTTAAACTAATTAAATTCAATTGTAATGCACTATCATATTCTAAATTTAAAAATTTATCATTACCAAGAATATTTGGTTTTAATATATTATTTGTTATATCAGCATTATGATTATATGAAAATTGCAATAAACAACAAAATGCTGTTCTTCCTAAATTTAATAATTCTAAATTTAAAGATTCTATTATTGATAATTGATTTTTTATATTATTATATACCTTTGTTAATATCGTTTTTTGATATTTTATATTTTCCATTACTTCAATATATTCATACGAATTCCATATATAATGTATCATTTTATCATTTATATTTGCATTCTTTATAATTTCTTTCTTATCTTCTTCATTTATAGTATCATTTGATATAAATATTAATTCACATGGATTATATGATATAATTAAACGAAATACTTCATTATTTGCAAATTCTAAATCATCTTTTGTTGAACCTACTTCATAAACAAATGATGAACCGGTTGATATATCTATTCCTGCTATTCCTACTACAAATAAGTCTTTAATTTTTTCATAATATATTGTCATCATATAATTACTTTTTTTTGAATTTACATTTACATTCATTCCTGGACTTAATATTTCTGTCAATTGTCTTACTGGTTGTGGTGCTTCGGATGTTTGTTCTATCATTACTATTGTATAATTATTTTGTAATAGTATATTTTGATATTTTGAAATAACATATAATGGAAATCCTGCCATTAATGGATTATGTTCATTTACATTTTTAATACTTTTATTTTTTTTTGATATTGATATATTACACAAATCTGCTATTTTATATATATCTGAATCAGTATCATCATCTATTGAATATAATTCAAAAAATTTTCCTACCTGCATTAATACTACTGTTTTTTCTCCATATTTTTGTTTATATTCTTTAGTATAAAATAAATAATCATCTATTATCATTGCAGTGCATTAATATTAGATCTTAAATTATTTTTATATAAAAAAAAATTTCGATTTTATTTAAAATCTACTCTTCAAAAAACTCCACTTAATTATATTATTTCGGCATCAAATAGTATTAGCGATTCATCTAAAAAGATTCTTGACATATTGTCTTCTAAATACTAATCAATGTTAATCCGTTTCATATAATTGAGATTTGTTTTTTTAATTAAGACCAATATTTCAGGTCAATAACTATTTAGAATATTATAAATAATTTTTTTTAATTTTTTTATTTTTTTATCCAAATTAAAAAAAAATGATTTTATGATATTTGTTTTTAAATACAAATGACTGCTGGCATTAATTTCGAGAATATGGATTCTATTCAAGTTGATAGACGAGGACATCGTTGGATTCAAACATCTATGAGTAATAGAGATAGAGAATTTTTGGAAAAAGTACGAAAAGATTGGCTTGCTGTTTCAGATGATGATATTCATGAATCGAAAAAAAAAATTACTGGATTTTTTGGGGATAATACAGATGGTATTAAAGGTCTACCATGTAAAAATTTTATTTATATGTTTTCAAATGATAATATTAATCATTATTTTGCATGTACTGATGAAAATCTAGAACCAATTATTATTAAATGCGAAGGTGAGTGTGAAATGCATTTTAATCAATGTGCTGATTTTGATTTAATTCTTATGCAAAGAGATATTAGAATGTAAATAAAAAAATTATATATTATATATTTTTTATTTTTTATTTTCAAATTTGGATTGAAAAATTCTCATTTGAAAAAAAAATGATTATTAGTTGTAAAAATTACTTTCACCAACTACCAGGAACAGACAACAAGCAGAACACAAACCAATCTACCAAACAGTCTAAATGACCACTACCCATACCCAGAAGGTTATCAACGCATTCACCACTCATGTGGATACTGAGAAGGAATATACTCGTGGTGAACTGGGTAAGATCCTTACTGCGGTGTATCATCAGATTGCTGCGGACAAACCGAAGAAGACAGATGATGATAAACCTAAGAAAAAGAAGTCAAAGAAGGACAAGGATTCTGATGAGGAAGCAGAACCCAAGAAGAAACGCGAACCAACCGCTTACAATCTCTTTGTAAAAGAGCAGATGAGTATTGTGAAGGAAGAATTTCCCGAACTAAATCGTCAGGATTTGATGAGGAAGATTGGTGAAATGTGGAAGACACAAAAGGGAGAGACAAAGAATGAGTAAAATATAAAATACAAAAAAAATAAAAAAAGGAAAAAATATCCTTTTTTTATTTCTGTATTTATATTTTTAGATTTTTAGATTTTTTGATATAAAAAATTGACATTTTATATAATATAATTATATTAATAATAAATTATGACATCAAATAGTAATGAATATAACAATCATGAAATTAGAGAAAATTTTAAAAAATTATTAAAAAAAAAATGTAATATTTTAACCGAAATTGAAGTTGATGATTTAGAAATAGGTATTTTTAATGCTTCATTAGATTATGCTATATTACATAAAATACAATTATCATGGAGTAATTTATCATTTCAAAATACTTATATAAATATTGCAAGAGCTATATACTCTAATTTGTTAGAAAATTCGTATTTAGGTAATAATAATTTAATTATTAGATTAAAAGAAAAAAAATTTTTACCACATGAATTATCATTTATGTCAAAAGAAGAATTATTTCCAGAAAAATGGACTAGTATTATTGAAAAACATAATCGTAAATTAAAAGAAGCTTATGAAATTAAACAAGTTTCTATGACTGATTCTATTAAATGTGGTAAATGTAAAAATAATAAGATATCATATCAAGAATTACAAACAAGATCAGGTGATGAATCTATGACTATATTCTTTACATGTATAACATGCGGACATAAATGGAGAACATAAAAAAATATATTTTTAATTAAAATAAATTAATAATAATATTCTTCATCATCATACAGTTCTTCTTCATACTCATTAAATAATTCTTCATTATAATCATAATCAGATTCATAATCACTAAATTCTGCTTCTTCATATTCTTCATTAAATTCATAAACTTTATTTTCTTCTTCTTCTCTAATTTTATTATAATAATCAATTATATAAATAAGATCTTTATATCTTCCAAAATAAGCATTATAATGTAATTTTTTTTCTTCTTCCCATTCTTTATTTTCTTGATATTCCTTATTATCATTTAAAAATTCTTCTGTTTTATGGTAAGGAATAATTGTTTTTTTTTTAGTAATTTTTATTTTATTTTCAAATAAAATTTTATCATAAATTTCTGAATATACTTTATAGTTTTCTTTAGTTGATTCAATTTTTTTTGAATGTAAATAGTAATCTATAATAATATTTTTTGTAATTTCATTATTATTATTAATACTATTATTTTGCATTTTCATCATTACAATAATATTACCATTTATATAATCATGTAATTCCTCATCATAAATAGTATCATGAAATTCATCATAATTAATATGCTCCATTGGTATTAAGTTATAAATATTTATAACATAACTATATATCATTTTTTTTATTTTATATATAAAATTTATAAAATATTAAATAGTAATAATGCAAGGATTAAAAAATTTAGGTTCTACTTGTGCTATAAACAGTTTAATTCAGATTATATGCAGAAATAAATTTTTAAGAGAATCAATTTTAAATGAAGATATTCCAGAAAATACATTATCAATTGAATTAAAAGAAATTTTAAAAATTTTGTATATAGATAAAAATTCTGTTAGTCCAAATAAATTTATTAATGCCTTATATAATTTTTTAAATAATTTTAAATATGGAGAACAAATTGATATTACAGAATTATGGTTTATATTATATGATAAAATAGCAAGTGAGATTTTTAAATCTGTGTCTAAAATACCATATTTAAAAGAATATGATGATATGACGTTAAATAATCCACGTATAAATAATAAAGCAGATTATATTATTAGTACATTAAATGATAATAAAACAAGTAATTGGTTAAGAAATACCCAAGGTGTAATATTAAATACTATTCAATGTAATAAATGTAATAATATTATATATAATTTTGAACCTTTCAATGCTATACAATTAGATTTACCTGATAATAATAATGATTCTATTACATTAACAACATTATTACGCAATTATTTAAAATCATCTGTAAATAAAAATGAATGGAAATGTGAAAAATGTAATGAATGTTGTTTCTATACTGAAAGTCATAAATTATGGAAATTACCAAATGTACTAATATTTTTAATTAAAAGATATGTTAATATAAATAAAAAAAATGTTAAACCAATTGATATTAATAATAAAATTAATATTAAAAAAGGATGCATTTTATCTGATAATAATTTAGAAGCTTCTTATAATTTCTCTTCTATTGGTATGCATATTGGAAATTTAGACGGCGGTCATTATTATGCAATATGTAAAGACGAATCAGATAATAAATATATATTATATGATGATCTAAATATTAGAATATACAATGAAGATAATACAAAATTTTTTAAAAAAAATACAGATGCATATATGGTTGTATATAATATATAAATTTTTATTTATTATCTTCCCCATCTCTTTTTGTAGTTATCTAAGATTTCTTTCTCTCTTTTACCCAAGATATCTTCTATTTTAAGATTCTCTATTTGCATTAATTTTTCTGCTCTTCTTTTTGAGTGAAATGCCTCTGCATCAGGTGTTGATGGATGCGATGCAAGTGTTATCATTTTTTTCAATTTTTCTTTTAAATTGTGTTCTATGAAAATTCTATTTAGTTTTGCTGCCTTTTCTTTTTTTTTCCTTTTTTCTTCTTCTATTTTTTTCATTTTTTCTTCTTCGAGTTTTGTATTCCACCTACTTTTTAGTAGTCTCAAAATATCTTCTTCAGATAGATTGGGATATATTTCTTTTATTTTTTCTTTATTTTGTTGTATAAAAAAGTCAAATGGTGTTTTTCCTTTCGGTTTTTTCGGTTTTTTCGGATTCTTGATTTCATGATAAACTTTTGTCAATATTTTTCCCAGTTCATTGCGGGTGTATTTCTCATTTGTGTCAATGCGAGAAATAAACTCTCCCAAAATCTTCTGCGTATAAGACATTTCAATAAACCTAGTTGATTTGGTTGAGTTAGATCTGTTTTTTTTCTCCTTTGTTCTCTGCTTTTTAGGTCGGTTCAAACTTACAACAAAAGAATCAATTTTTTTGAGAAATCAAGATTTTCAATCCAAATTTCAAATTTCAGAATAAAAAAAAGGTTACTTTACCTTTTTTTTTATTTTTCTATTTTTTTATTTTTCTATTTTTTTATTTTTCTATTTTTTTATTACTCTTTCGCCTCTCCCTTTTGTGCCTTCCATATCTCACCTACCTTCTTCATGAGATCCTGGCGATTCAAATCGGGAAATTCCTCCTTCACAATACTCATCTGCTCTTTTACAAAGAGATTGTAAGCAGTTGGTTCACGTTTCTTTTTGGGTTCGACTTCCTCATCAGAGTTCTTCTCCTTTTTTGACTTCTTTTTCTTAGGTTTATCTTCAGTCTTCTTCGGTTTGTCCGAAGTAATCTGATGATACACCTCAGTAAGCATCTTACCAAGTTCAGCACGAGTATACTCCTTCTCAGTATCCACAAGAGTGGTAAACTCGTCGATGATCTTCTGAGTCTGAGTTGCGGCCATTTAGACTGTTTGGTTTGTGTTCCGCTTGTTGTCTGTTGCTGATAGTTGATAATACTGAATTTTAGTAGCAAGAATCATTTTTTTTTCAAATCAAGATTTTTCAATCCATTTTTAAATTTGGATTGAAAAATGGATTGAAAAATGGATTGAAAAATGGATTGAAAAATGGATTGAAAAATGGATTGAAAAATGGATTGAAAAATCTTGATTTGAAAAAAAAATGAATTCTTAATTTAATCTATTTATTACGCATTGTCATCAAGTTAGTTGCCTGTTGCAACTCATCGTCCAAAAAAGTCCTACATTTCGTTATTACAAATTTAAGTAGCAAACAAAAATCAGTGGAAAATCTTAGATATGAATATTTATATTGATGCTTCTAATATTAACTTCTGTCCTGGTCCATGTAATTCTAAAACACCAGAATCAGAGTTATATTATTCATTTAAACCATATTCTGGTAATATTAAAAATTATAAATGCATTTACTATCCATACAAATCGCGCAATCTCTGTCTTAAAAATGTAAGAATCTGTTCTGATTGCAATAATCGTAACATGGAATTTTGGGATGAAAACGATTACGAACAATTGGAAAAAGATGCAAATATAATTATTAAAAAGTTAAATCTAGATTTAGATTAAAAAAATAAAAAATAGAAAAAAAACAAAAAAAATATATTATAATAAAAACACAAAAAAAATTTTTTTATACTTTTTAAAATGTTTGATAATAATGAAGTAAAAGAATTACTTAATATATGTTACTCGTATAAAACAAAATTAAAATCTATTATTTCAATTAATGATAATAATATTAATAAATTAAAAAATCTTTAAATAGTATTATCAATATTTATAAAAATATATATATATTATCAAAAATAAAAATGTACTTAATATTAATTGATTTATTTTTTTTATTCTCTTTTTTTTAGTTTACTGTTTTTTTTTTAAATGGATTTCATTCATATGTATCATAATTTGATGATAAGTCAATATGAGGTCTCGAATTTGAATGTATTTTGTCACAAATTTTCATAATTACTTACTTCACACTTAAATATATAAAAAAAATGATATATATATTTATAACTAAAAAATAATGGATATACAATACTTATTAAGAGATCCTATTAATTATTTGAAAACTAAAAACAAAAAAGAAATTATAACATTCTTAGAAGATTGCGATAAAGCTTTTTTTAATACAAATAAAACAATATTAAATGATGATATGTATGATTTAGTTAAAAATTATTTAAAAAAATTAGATCCAAAAAATGCTTATTTTAAAAGGGTTGGCGCAGATGAAGAAAGTAAAGTTAAATTACCATATTGGATGGGTTCACTTGATAAAATTAAAGATGACGAAAAAGCAATTAATAATTGGAAAAAAAAATATAATAGTTCTGCAATTGTATCTGATAAATTAGATGGTATTAGTTGTTTGTTTTATAAAAATGATAATGATATTAAAATTTATACTAGAGGAAATGGTAAAGAAGGTCAGGATATTTCTCATTTAAGAAATTATATTACTTTTCCAAATGTTACTGAAACTAAATTTGCCATTAGAGGCGAGTTAATTATTTCTAGAAGTAATTGGGAAAAAATAAAAGACTCGGGTAGTAATGCTAGAAATGTTGTAGCGGGTGCTATTCATTCTAAAATTTTAAATAAAACTATACTTGGTCATATTGAATTTTTAGCTTATGATATTATGTATCCAGAAATGAAAATTGAAGATAGTTTTAATTATTTTACTAAAAATAATATTAAATGTGCTTATTATAAATTATTAGAAGAAAGTGACATTAACTTACAATCATTATCTAAACAGTTAGAATCTAGAAGAATGGATAGTGAATATGAAGTTGATGGTATAGTTATTTATAATAATAAACAACATAAACTTGTTAATGGTAAAAATCCTAAATATGCTTTTGCATTTAAAAGTATATTAACACATGAGCAAGCCGAGGTTATTGTTAGTGATGTTGAATGGAATGTGTCTATGCACAAATATATGAAACCTATTATAAAATTTAATGAGGTTGTTATTTCTGGTGTTAAAATACAAAAAGCAACTGGTTTTAATGGTAAATTTATTAATGATAATATTATTGGACCTGGTTCTAGAATTGTTATAATTAGAAGTGGTGATGTTATTCCTCATATTTTAAAGGTTTTGAGTGTTAGTTCTAATGGAAAACCTAAAATGCCTGAATTAAAATATAAATGGAATGATACACAAATTGATATCATATTAGACGAAGATGGTAAAAATAAAGAGCAAGATATTAAATCTTATACATATTTTATGGCTAAATTAGATGTGGGTTCTGTTAAGGAAAGCACTATTAAAAGGTTATATGAAAATGGTTTTGATACATTGGAAAAAATATTGAAAATTAAAGTTGAAGAACTAAAACAATTAGATGGTTTTCAAGAAAAAAGTGCTATAAAAATTGTAGATAATTTCACAAAAATAAAAGATAGTGATTGTGATATTTTATTAGATGCTTCTAATATATTAGGAAGAGGGTTCGCTCTTAAAAAAATTAAATTAGTTAGTGAAAAATATCCTTTAAATAAAAAAGCAGAAATATTAAAATTAACTATTGATGATTTGCTTAAAATAGATGGTATAGGTAATGTAAATGCTAAACAATTTGTTGAAAATATTAAAAAGTTTTATGAATTTTTAGATAAAATTGGATATAAATGTAATAGAGTAAATATAAAAGGGGATATAAAGGATGAAAATAAAGTAGAAATATTAAAAGATAAAAAAATTATTTTCACAGGATTTAGAAATAAAGATTGGGAAAAATTAATAACTGATAGTGGTGGTAAAGTTGTTACTGCGATTTCTAAAACAACCGATTATTTAGTTGTTAAAAATAAAACTGACAAATCAAGTAAAATAGATAAAGCAAATGAATTAGGTATTAAAATATTAGATATGGGAGAATTTGAAAAGATGATTGGGTAGTGTGGTTTTATTTTTCTTTTTCAGACTATCTATTTTAAATATTTTTAAATAACAGTATAATATATATATTTAATGACAATTAGTATAATAGAGAAATGGAGGAAACAAATTGATGAAGAGAAGGAGTATACAAGGAGTGAGTTGGGAAAGATGCTAACTGAAGTATTCAAGGAGATTCGTGAAAATTCAAAGGGGGAGAAGAAGACGAGGATGAAGGTTTATTCAAAGGGGGGTGATGGAGGTGAAGAGAAGAAGAAGAGGGAACCGACACTGTATAACAAGTTTATTAAGGAGACTTTACCTATTGTTAAAATAAATAATCCTAATATGTCTCGTCAGGATTTGATGAGGGAAGTTGGAAGGATGTGGAATACAAATAAATCACCTAAATCACCTAAATC
>Ga0181552_10000049_pt1 | contig 71723 bp, 47 predicted proteins | sample 011ome_18_FD_130583 | JGI IMG/M metagenome (GOLD analysis project Ga0181552, IMG submission 130583) | Coastal salt marsh microbial communities from the Groves Creek Marsh, Skidaway Island, Georgia - 011501BT metaG (megahit assembly) | ecosystem: Environmental > Aquatic > Marine > Intertidal...
ATTCGCCGACGCAATTCTCAAATTATCCAACGTCTCTTGATGATACTCATGCGAGCCGTGGCTAAAGTTAAACCGCGCGATGGACATCCCAGCCTTGAGCATCTTCTCCAACACGTCCACCGTACGCGACACCGGTCCGAGCGTGCATATAATCTTAGACTTAAACCCAATGCGCTGGGTATCCTTAGCTCTAAACATCGCCTCCGAATCCTCAACCTCAAACTTTCCCGTGCCATTCTCCAACACGTGCTCCGAATGCCAGTCGCCGGCTTCGACGCCGCTCAACTGCATGAGCGACTTTGAGCTCGACAACCCCTTCGACAACCCCCGTCGCGGTTTCTTCGCCACCCGATCGCCATCGATCGGATCTGTAGATAACGCATTCTTCATCGCTCGAGACCTCTACTGTCGTCCACGCGCGTCGCGCACCGCCTTCAAAAAGTGCGATTCAAAAAATAATCCAGACACGCTGGCGCGTTCTGACTGTGATCGACCTCGTGCGCGTGCAAACTCGCGCGTCGTTCGCTCGCAAACGGCAAGGGTGATGAGATCAACACCTAGGTGTGCGTTATCGCGCGAATGTGCGCGCGAGTGTGCGGCGAGCGCGCGACGAACGCCGCGCGACACCGCCGCCGGGACGGTGAATATGCTTCCAACGCGGTGTCGTACGCGTTTTTGAACTCATAATCTTACTTGTGCTAGTATACATAGCCCCGTTGTGGGGCTTATATTTTTATTCGGTATTGTTGCGTATTGACTATATAATTCAAGCTATGTATGGTATTAGGGTTTAGGGCAGAGGTTACGCCGGCCGCGCGCGCGCCATTCGACGCCACTCGACGCCGCGCGCGCGCGCGATCGCCCAACGCCCCGCCCCGATGTCTCCGTGCGCGTGCGCGTTGTCGCCCTCCGTCCCATCCAACCGCGAGTTCACCTCGAAATCGTCATCCGCGGCGTCATCCACGTCATCACCGGCGAGACGCCATCGCCTCGCCTCTCGCGCCGCGCCGGCTCGCCTCTCTCGCGCGCGCATGGCGTCGCCTCGCGCGGCGGCTACCGCCTCGGGCGATGTCACGTACGTCATGGTGAACGGCGTGGCGGGGAAGATGGGGAACGCCACGGCGGTGTCCGTGGTGAGAAGAGATGGGTTCGCGTTGGTGCCGTATTGCTTGACGAACCGCGACAAGAGCGACGCGGATACGAACGTCGAGGGCGTGGTCGTGCGCGGTATATACGTCGGTGAAGGCGGGGAAGATGCCGGTGCGGTGCTTGAACGCGCCAAGGCGGAGTATCCGGGGATGATTGTTGTGGATTATACGTTGCCGGAGGCGGTGAACGCGAACGCGGCGTTGTACGTGAAGCACGGGACGCCGTTCGTGATGGGTACGACTGGTGGCGATCGGGAGACAATGTTGGCGAATGTGAAAGCGAGTGGGACGTATGCAGTTATTGCGCCGCAGATGGGTAAGCAAGTTGTGGCGTTTCAGGCGGCGATGAAGCTCATGGCAGAGCAGTTTCCCGGCGCGTTTGAAGGGTACACGTTGACGGTGACCGAGTCGCACCAGAGCTCCAAGGCGGACACCAGTGGCACGGCCAAAGCCATCGTGGCGTCGTTTAACGATTTGGGATGTGGGTTTGATATCAAAGACATCGAGCTCGTGCGTGATGTACCGAGTCAAGTTGGGAAGATGGGCGTACCGGAGGAGTATTTGCTCGGGCACGCGTTTCACACCTATCGTTTGACGAGCGCCGACGGAACGGTGTCGTTTGAGTTCCAGCACAACGTCTGCGGGCGTAGTATTTACGCCGAGGGCACGGTCGATGCGGTTGGCTTTTTGAAGCGCAAAATTGAGGCAAAGGATTCGCAAACGTTGTTCGACATGATTGACGTGTTGAAGGGAGGCGCCATGGGTGAGTGGAGTAGCTCAAAAAAGTAACAAATTTCGTTGATAATACATACGTACAGCGTCCGCACAAGCGACATTTATGATGATTCTACATGCGACTATTACTATTACTAATCATACGCGTCCACTGACGCACTAGAGCGCGTTTCCCGCGCCACCTGGACCGAGTCGCACGAGTCCGCGGTCCGCGTCTACGGTCATCGAACGCAAATTCATCAGCGCCGACAACCCAACGAATATGACGTGGAAGTCACCATTTTCCACCCCTGGCCACGGAACGTCTATGGGGGACACTATAAACAAGCACGATTTACGGCACGCGCGCAGCGATGATCCAACGACGAGGTCTTCGCCCGTGGTATCCGTGAACCACATGTGCGTCTCAAACGCGCCGAGGTTGAAATCGCTCTCGTCAAACAACTGCCGCGACACCAACATTCCCGTCGTGCCAGAATCGAACACGCAATAAATTGGTTTCGACGACGCATACGGTTCGCCATTAATCCATAAACTATCGCACAACGCGGCGTAGTGAAACACTGGCGCGCCGTACGGGCGTAAATCCACCATCCGAAGCGTCCCGCGCTCGCGTTCGTCAACCATCGGCGCGCGGCTCAAGGTCAGACATTCCTTGACAAAATCGAGCTCAAAGCTCACCACATCTGTTTGCTCCAGAAACGTCGGACGAATCCATCGTTGACGCTGTTTCACCAATCCGAGAAACGGCGCCACGCCGCGCGCGCTGCCTCCTCGATTCCGAACGTCATCCGTCACTCCGATGACCATCTCTCGAAACACAAAATCTCCCACGGCGACGTCGTTCGCGGCAAACCACCCGGTGACGCCGTCAATTTGCAACCCATACGTTTCATACGTGTCTTCAAACGCCGAAAACGACACGTCACTCGGGCTCACGGCGCCCCAATACGCGCCGACGTCGTCGTCAACCGCCGACGTCGACGCCGCGCGCCTCGTCGTCACGAACGGGCTCCCCGTATCCACCACCGCGCGACACGCCGCGGTGCCGACGGTGAAGTCGGCGACGTACGTACCACCCTCGAGCGTCATGGGCACGCGCGTCGTCGTCGACGTCGACGTCGTCGGCTTGCGTGCTTCGGCGAGCTGCGCGCGCAGCGAACCGGCATCCAACACGCGCGCGGGCGCCGCTCCGGCGAGCGCGAGCCACGATACGACGTCTCGTCGCGACGGCGCGCTGCGCGCGACCACCGCCGCGCGCACCGGCGGCGGCGGCGCCGCGATGGCGCCGCCGACGCCGATGCACGCCGGCGTCATTGTGAGGCGCTGAGGCTGATGGCGTCGTCGTCGAATGCGCTCATGGACGCGTTCGGCCCCGCCGCAGAGGCGGCGATGACGCACTCGACGTCGAGCGTGGACATGAATGACGTGTTTTCCCTGCGCAAGGTGAGCCCGAGTCCGTGTTTAAAAGTCCGGCGTCGCGAGCGGCGACGAATTTATTCATTAATCAGCCCGACTGACAAAACAAACTCTTCCGCGCGCAGCCTAAAGACGTGCAGTCGGGCATAAGCTCGGGGTTGAGTTCGATAGGCAAGTCTATCGGCTTAGGCGTCGCTGGGCTCATCGCGGCGCCGGTGATTGGCGCCAGAGAGGGTGGAGTTTCTGGATTCGTGAAAGGCGTCGGACTCGGGCTCGCGAGCGCCGTGACGCTCCCCGTCGTTGGAGTCTCCGTGGGCGCGGTACAGATTGTTCGCGGCGTAGCAAATACCCCAGAGGCTGTGCAGGCGGCATTTGAGGGTAAATCTTGGGACAAGAAGACGCGTTCGTGGTATTCACATTCGTTGCGCGAGGACGCGGTGACGCTGGGCGAGACGAGCGACGAGGAAATTTTCGCTCGCGCGCAAAAGCGCGCCGAGGCGCGCGGCACAAAGGCTGGCATGGAGGGGTTGTTTAGTGATGGTGCGTTCGATGGGGGTGACGGCGCTGATGGGGCGAAGAGACGGGTGAAAGAGACGGAGTACTATGACGCCCTCGAAGTGGGCACCGACGCTTCGGCTGGAGAGATTAAACGCAAGTATTACTTGCTCGCGCGTAAGCTGCACCCTGATAAAAATCCGGGCGATCCCGAGGCGAATGCAAGGTTTCAGAAGATTGGCGAGGCTTATCAGGTGTTGTCCGATGCGACGTTGCGGAAAAAGTACGACGCGCAAGGTCGAGAGGCGTTGGGTGACGCCCACACGTTTATCAATCCTTCGGCGTTTTTCTCCATGCTGTTTGGAAGCGACGCGTTCGAGGGATATATTGGTCGATTAAAACTCGCCACGCTGGCGCAAGCCGGCACGGATTTGACCTCGGATGAGATTGATTTGTTACAAAGGCGCCGCGAGGCGAGATTGGCGATAAAACTCGCCGCCATGTTGGATATGTATGCGGATTTAGGTTCGGCGCCGAGCGGCGCCGAGCCTCGAGTGATGGATGATAAAGAACGCGCCGAAGCATTTTTAAGCACGCTCAAGCCCATGGTGGATACGCTGGCGGATAAATCATTCGGGCTCGTGCTACTCAAAAAGATTGGCTGGATGTACGAAAAGGAGGCGGAGAAATTTTTGAATGATCCGGTCGCAGGCGCCGGAACGTGGCTGGATCTGGGTTTGCGCTCCACCGGCGTCTCCATGCAACAGCGCACATCGACATTGCAAACGAAATTTGCCGCGCTCAAGGCGGGCGTAAACGTATTCACCACAGTGCAAAGTTCAGAAAACGACGTCGCAAACGCTAAAAACGAAGAGGAAGCGGCGGAATTGCGAGCAAAGCAGCAAAAAGATATCCTCCCGCACGTCCTTGACGCGCTATGGAACGCGAGCGCGCTGGATATCGATTCCACGACTCGTCACGTGTGTAACAAATTGCTACACGACACCAGCGTCTCGATGGCTCGTCGCGTACTTCGCGGCAAAGGGCTACACTTGCTCGGGAAAATGTTCCAAGAGGCGACGTCATCAAACGAGGCGGAGACAGATTCGATGCAAACGTTTGAAGACGCGCTGCGCGCGGCATTCGCGCCCAAAGATGCCGACGACGACGAGGCACCTCGTCGTGATAGATAAGACTAAGCCTGAAGATGAAGACTGTAATGCGTAAATTGTACAAAAATGCAACATGCTATGCGCGCAACGGCGCTCAATCAATAGTAGAAATAATAATAAAGTGCGCAGCGGATACCCCTGGGTCGTCTTAAACGATAGACTCGTGCACTGGTTTGATCCCGTTTGCTGTGGGACGACCTGCGAGTGTATCGGCGACGACCATGGCGCTCAATTTGCCGCTCAGAATCGCGCCCTCCATCGAGCCGAGGAACTTTTGCGACGTGAAATCACCTGCAAGCGTAAAATTTCTAATCGGCGTCTCTTGTGACGGGCGAAACTTGTTACGCCCAGGAACAGCGGCGTAGACCGAGCGCGGAGTCTTTACGATGGCATGCTTAATTAACTTCGCTCCACCCTCGACGCCGAGTTCGTTTGGAAACAGCGTTTTGAGCTCGTTCATCGTCGCGTCGACGATTTCGTCGTCGCTCGCGGCGATCCAGTTCACGTCTGAACCTGCCTCTTTATTGCACGGCGCGAACACGAGTTCGAGCATTGACCGGTCGGGATTTGAGTACTCGTCGCAACACTCAGACATGTCGGCGTAGACGCTCAAGAGCGGCGAGCGACTGAATACTAACCCATCGTATGGAAGAAGTTTGCGATCAAACCACAAGTGCACGTTGATCACGGGTATACCTTCCAGTTCACGAAGTTGCTTGAAATATGGCATCGACTTCCAAGCCTCGGGGAGCTTTAATTTCAACGCGTCGACCGGCATGGCACTTACGTAATGGTCGGCGGTTAAAATTTCTCCATCGCGCATCTTCACGCCGGCGACGCTTCCGTCGTCAGCCAATAATATTTCCTGCATCGGTGCATCCACGCGCACCGCTCCACCACCAACTTTCACAATATGCTCCGCCATGGGAGCACACAAACGATCAGGTTGATTCCCATCTAAAAACGCCGTCTTACTCCCGTGCGTCTCGTTGATGAATCTGTTCATTGCCGTCAGAATAACCGTCATGGACAGCTTATCTGCGTCGATGAAATCGAGCGCCTTACCCATGGCTATAAACAACTCGTCCCGCACGCGCTTAGGCATCCAATTCTCCCGCATCCATTGCTCCACGGATTTCTCATCTTGCGCGTCAATATACTCTTGTCCGCTAATCAACATCGGTACCAGTGGCGCCCCGGTGCGCAGCTTATCCGTCCAGCTCAACATTTTATCATTCGTTAAAATCGCATACGCCATGTTAAACGGCGCCGGCAGCCCATCGGGAAACTTAAATTTCGTAAACTCCCCGGGCGAATCCTTCATCGCAAACGTCATACTGTGCTCTTTCCATTGTAAACGGTCTTCGATGCCGAGCTCGGCGAACAGGTTCATGGCGTTTGGGTACGCGCCAAAAAAGATGTGCAACCCAGTCTCTATCCAATCTCCATCGGCGTCTTGCCACGCGCTCACCTTGCCGCCGAGCATCTTGGCGCGCTCGACGACCGTAGGCGCGTGGCCGGCGTCGCTCAGGTACTTGCCGCACGATAACCCGGCCAAGCCGCCGCCGATGATGAGGACTGTTTTCTTTTCGTGCGTGCTCGTGCGTGCATTGGCGGCGAGCGCGGCGCTCAGTTGCTTGGCGGCTTGGTAGTTTGCGTTGCTTGGGACGTCAAGGTTCGGTTTGGGGCGCCGCGGCGCGCGCGAGCGCGGCGTCGCGGCGGCGGCGGCGGTGAGACGCAGCATGCGAGGCGAGGTGTGCGGATGGGTGTAGTGTACACGCGTCGTATTGACAATGGGGGTGCTATGACGCTCGAGCGGGTTTGCGCTCAATCTTTTGCTTGATGCGCGTGACGTACTTTTTGATTGTTTCGTCACCGTACTGCGTGAGGTTGTCTAAGAGCGGTTCTAGGTTTCTCGTTGTGAGGCGTTCTTTGCACACGCGATGCGTGCACATGTTGCCGAGCGAGAACAAGGCAATCTTCAATGGGCTTTGGGAATCTCCAGCGGCTTCGCTGAGGGCGTTTGGTGAGGCGATGAGGTTAATCAACGCGTCCATAGCGCCTGAATTTACCATTAAGTCGCACAAGACGTTGGAATTGCGGACCAAATTGCCGAGCGCGGCGGCGGCGTTGGACCGCGTCTTGGGTTCCTCTTGCTCGTCGAGCAAATGCACTAATGGGTCTACCGCTGCAGTGAGCGGACCGTAAAGCGCATCTGAATGGAATGCGGCGTTACCAATGGCAAACGCGGCGAATTTCCGCGTCGTTCGATCGCTGTCGCTGCATCGTTCGATGAGCTTCTCGAGCGTCTTGAATTCACGGAATTCGTCGTAAAAGTAGGCGTCGTGTCGACACACATTGCCAAGGGTATTACACGCCCGCGCGCGCACGTTCGGATCTGGATGATCGAGAAGTTCTGTGATTATTTGCGTCACATCAGCATCGTCAATGATCGTGTAGTTACGTGCGCTCATGCGAGCGAGCTGGGTCAAGGTGACAAGCCAGTCGACGACGATTTGCGCGTTGTCTCGCGACTTGAGCACTCGTCGGCACAGCGTGGCGTCTAAGCCCCCGTTCGCCATGAATTCAGCCGCAAACGACGGCGAGACCATGACAAGACGGCTCGCTAACGCAATGGGCGCCGGCCAAATATCGCGTGGCGACGTTCGTAAACGCGAAATGATTGTCTTCATCACCTGGCGTTCACTCACAATGGCTTGGTATCTCGGCATCGCCGCCGCCGTCGCCTCGACGTTCATCTCATTCGTGAGCATGTAGTTGAACGGATGCAAGATCAAATTTGCCGCGGGCTCTAGCGTGACGTCATATACAACGTCGTCTTTCACCGTCTTGCCTACTTTTGTAAACGCCGTGAGCGCCAAGCACATCGCCTCGCATACGCCAATGTCGAGCATCGTCAACACCGGATGCGTCGTCTTCGAACTCAACAAAGGAATCATAGCGCGCATAATCGCTGCGCTCAATTCTGCGTTCTCTGAAGTGATGCTTCGCTTGGACGTTTCGTCGACTAAAATGGCGGCTAAAATGCGCGCACCATCCGCCGACATGGCTTGCTCACGGACATCGTCTGAAGTCTCAGTGACGACTGCAAGCAATTTGGCCGACAGAGTCTTCGTCGTCGCGCTTCTAATAAGCTTCTGCGTCGCATCGCTTTTCATCGATAACGTCACCGCGACATACGACGTCAACGTTCCTATCTCGGTGGCAGCATACAACGCTCGGCACGTTTCTGTCGCCGTCGCCGCCGAAGACGATTTCCCCAACGCCTGGCACAGCGCGTCGGTGACGCCGCCGCCTCGCTGACCGGGCGGACCCAACGCCACGCGCGTGCCCGAAAGCTCGGCGCTCACACCACGCGCGATCGCAGCTTCAATTGCGTCTGCAATCGCGCGTGCCGCGGCGGTGCTTACGATTTCTCCGACGTCTCGTTGCGGGTACAAGAGCAGCGTGCCGAGCAGCGTCAAATACGCGCTCAACCCCAGCCCACACCACGGTGATAACCCATCAGGTGCGGCGATCGCGGCTAAAACTGTGATTGCAAGCGCCAAAAGCTCGGGCTGCGGCGGGTCTTTCGCGCTCGCAGCCGTTTTACACGCCGCAATGACCGCCGCAGGCAGGTCCTTGGCCACCGCGCTCGACGTGCCACCCGCCGACATGGACGCAGATCTCGGGACGTTTAGCATCGCCAGCGTCGTGCGCAGCGCCGATGCGATGTCAGCCATCTTTGGTGGTTTGGCCTCAATTTTCTTTGCGGCTAGTGTACGATTGGAGATGTAACTCGGGAGGAACTTGTTGGGCTTTATCGGCTGCAACGTGTCCAAGAGCTTCGACAATGCTCCGCGGTCGCGGCGCAATCCGGCGGCACTCTCCACAGACTTACGTGCCATGTCTTCGAGCTCGCGTAACCCTTCACTAACTTGCTCCAAGCTCGACGCCGTCGTTGGCCCGCCGGTGCGCGCGCCATGCGCACCGCCCGCACGCCTCGGACGGTCGCTGGACTTCGTCGGCGTCTTGTGCGGCGCGGCGGGCGCGTCTTCGCTGGCGGTACTCACGACGTCAGCCTCTACGTCATCACGCGCATCATCCTTGCGCACGAAAGGATGGTCGAGCAATGATGGCCATTGCAAGCGCTGCGCGGGCTTTTTATTCAATAAACCTTGTAAAAACGATTTGAACGATGGCGACATGTTCTCTGGCCACTTGAGCGGATCCTTGACAATTTTCTGAATCAACGAATAAATGGAATTCGTGTAAAACGGCGGCTGTCCGACGTAGAGCTCGTAGAGAATCACGCCAACCGACCACAAATCTACCGTTCGGTCGTACGGCTGCTCTTGCACGAGCTCTGGCGCCATGTACAGCGGCGTGCCTTTAATCGACGTCATCACCAACGACGACTTGCTCATGGACCGCGCAAATCCAAAATCACACACCTTCACCACCCTATCCGTCCCTATCAATATATTCTGCGGCTTCAAATCTCTATGTATAACTCTATTCTCATGCAAGTAATGCAACGCATCGATCAACTGTATGGCAATCTCTCGCACTTCCCGTTCGGGCAACGACGCGTCGTGCTCCAACACGTCAAACAGTACCCCTTGCGCGAATTCCATCACCACCACAAACTCCATCGCCGTCTCAAACGCATCGAGCATCTTAATCACATTTGGATGATCGAGCGTTTTCATGATATCAATCTCACTTCGAAGCGATCGTAGATCCTTTTCGCTCTTCCCGTGCTTTGGAATGAATTTCATCGCGCACGCGCGACCAGAATATCTTTGCCGCGCCTGAAACACCTTTCCAAACGATCCTTCGCCCACGGGGCGAATGATGACGTAATCATCTAACGCGGTTTTACTCTCTAGCGGCGTTGGCGCGTCCACGAGCGCGGTGGCGGGCGTCGGGGACGCCACGGCGGTGCTCATACGGGTACGAGTGATCTCGGTCGCGTTCGAGTCGTCGCTCGCAGTAGCGCGGACCGCCGTCGGCGTCGGCGTCGGCGTGCGCGGCACTGGTCGAGCGTTTCGCGCGCGCGTGCGCGAGAGTTCACGCGCGACGACGCGTGCGCCGAGGTGTGCGGATGGGATTGTGGATGAGTTTTGAGCTTGTTTTTTTAATTTTTGGCTCAGCTGTCGTTACTCGGTACAGTACGTTTCATCTTTTCAATCAAATTGCGCGCGCGTGATATGAAACAAATGTGCTGTTACAATGGAGGCGATGTGACATGATGTTTTTAGCGTTTTGGCTTACCTTTGCCGCGAGTCGTGGATCGACCTCGGCCGTGCTTGCCACCTTTGCGTTTTTCGGTGTTCTTTTGACCGCGCGCGTCGGCGAGTTGACGCTTGTCGACGCTCGGACCGCCGGCGTTGCCACGGTGGTACTTGCGCGCGACGACGACTTTTCGGGGCTTTTTAATCGCTCCGCTCGTGCTGCGACGGGCGCGGGCGAAGACGCGCTCGATTTCTTTGGCTTTGGAGACGTCGGGGACGTCGTCTTGCTCGATGATGCTCGCGGCTCTGTTGCGCGCTTGAGCAATTTTAGCCTCGGCCCGTTTCTTCTTGCGCCACTTAGCCTCGGCGACTTTCTTGATAGGGCGCGTGTTTACCGCGGCTAACGAGGCTTTCGCTTCGGCGAGCTCGGCGGCGGTGTATTGCGGCACGGGCTTCATAAATTTGCGCTCATCCTCGGCGAACCAGTCGGGGACGTCGTCGTCGTCAAACGCGTAGCGGTTGTACCCATCTTCAATGAGCTCTTCGCGTTCCTTCTTGTTGATCATCTTCTTTCCTAAAGCCAGAATGCGCGCGCGAGTGTCGTCGGATAATTCATCAACCTCAGAGTCGTACCCAAAGCCTCCCGAGTCAGATTCCGAGCCGCTCGACACGTCGCGCTCCGCCGGGGCGACTTCAAAACCATCATCCCCGCCGCTAGCCTTCTTTCTATTCTTCTTGCGCGTGGTTTCGTCATCGGACTCATCATCATACGTGCTGTCGCGCTTGGTGTTGGATTTGGATCTCGCCGCTTCCTTAGCTTGAGCCTTTGAAGCCTTGGCCTCCTTCGCCTTGGCGCGTAAATCGTCAAAGTTGTCCTCGTCGTCTTTGGATTTCTTCTTTTTATCCTTCTTCGTCTTTGGCTTGACCACGGGCTCGTCTTCTTCTTCGTCATCATCATCGCTATCCATCGAAGGCTTCGCCGACGCTTTGGGCTTGGTGTCACTCGCGAACAAGTCGTTTGCAAACCACATCTTTGCGGCAGCCGAAGCGCTCTTACCGGCGGGCTTGGAGCCGTCGCTCACAACAAGAGGGTTGGCCTCATGCTTCGCCTTGGACTTTTTACCCTTGGGTGCGTCAGCGTCGTCAAGTTCATCATCCCACTCGAGCTCATCGTCGTCAGATTTGAATTCGTCGTCTGCTGGATCGCTCAAATCAGATTCTGAACCGCTTTCGTCCAATTCGCCCGCCCCGAGTTCGGTGCGTTTGTCGCGCCCCTTGCTCACCTCGGTAAATTTGTCACCCTTCTTCGTCCTACGTGCCTTATACATGGCCCACATGTCATCGACTTCCTTATCTAATCGCCGCTCGTCCACTTCGCTATCAGAATCTTCGTCGGATAACCCTTCGTCTGGGTCTTCGTCGCTGTCGTGAGCGGCGTCAATGCCGGGCGTTGGCGCCTTGGACACCGTATCCAAAGCCCCTTTCGTCTTGATACGAGCCAACGAAAACAAATCCATTTCTTGGTCTACAATTGCTTCACCTTGCGTGGCCAAACCACGGGCGACACGAAGCCGTTCTTTCTGCTTAATCTTAGCCTTTTTCTTCTTGTCCCGTCTCGCCGACGCGTCCATGGCGTTCTTCAACTCGCTCATTTCATCTAAAAGCTGATCCTTTTCGTCGTCGCCGTCGTCTTCTGCACCGTCCTCTTCCTCGGCGTCATCTTCATCGGAATCCTCTTCATCGGAATCGTCGTCTGATGAAGCCTCACTGTGACCTCGACGGCGTTTCTCCTTGGATTTCTTTTCTAAACCCGCTTGCTTGCGAATCGTCAAGCGCCAACGCAACAAGAGCTTGAAATCAGCCTTGCCAAGAACGCCGAGATCACTCACTAGTGCGCGGATTTCATCCGTCGTGGCTTCGTGGTTATCGAGATCCATCCAACCATCCTTTGGGGGTACCATACCCTTACGACTCTATGCGCGGGTAAAACGTTTGAGGGTCAGTGACTCGTTCGTGGCGGCGCGGCGCGTGAAAAAAATGAAACGAAAAGCCAGGCAAGTTTCAGATGGGTAAACGGCATTGTACTATAGGATTTGTTTCAGCAGGGGCTCTGACCTCCCTTCAAACAAACTGTGAAGCTGTATCTTCATAAACTTGTTGTGGCTTATCGCTCAAGGGAGAAAAATAAAGGCGAAAGACGTCGTCGCGTCGCGCGTACCTCGCCGTCTAAAATAAACTGATGATGCATCCCCAACATCTCTCCGGGCTTGTCATTCACGATGAAATCCTCCGCAGCGCATTCTTTGTACAACGTCACCGCACCATCGGCGTAACCGCTTCTATTGCGCTTGTGTTTGCCGTTGTCCTTGGTGACGTCGAGCGGCTGAATCTCCGCTTCGGTATCCGCAAACAAGTGCTTGGAATCAAGCAGTCGCGGGTCAATCTTTGTCGGCGCCAAATACCCGATGCACACGACATAAATTTCCGCCGATGTCCCACGCGACGCCACGGGTTTAGTGCTCTCCACCTTTTTAAACAATTGCTGAAACGCGTACAACAGCGCGTGGTACTCTGTGCTCCGGAAAACCTTCGTCACAAACCAACCACCAGGGGCTAAAAACTCCGTCGCCAATCGCAACGAATCCAACGTCAGCGCCGCTTGCGTATAACTTTCCTTGGCAAAGTTACCCCCGACGTTTGGCGCACCATCGTGAATGACGACGTCGTATTTTAATCCATCTGGCGTCGCCCGCTTCAACGCCGCTCGACAGCTCTGCGTCGTAATATCTTCAACAATCGTCGTCACCCCACGAATCGGGCGAATCGGCGCTAAATCCACCCCAACAATCGTACTACTCATCGGCATGTATTTCTGCGCCACCTGGAGCCAACCTCCCGGAGCGGCGCATAAATCCATGCACGCGCGCGCCTTGCTCAAAAAGTCATACTTTCTGTTCAGCTGCACGAGCTTGAACGCCGCGCGCGAACGAAACCCTTGCTCCTTGGCGAGGTAGTAGTATTTATCTACAGCATAAAAACACATCTTGCGTCAGCGCGCGCGTCTAGATCGCATCGAGCGAGGGAGAGAACGCGCGACATTGCGATCACTAGGTAATGGCGGCGGCGGCGGCGGCGGCGGCGCGTTTCGCGCAACAATTCCGCGCGCGCACGCGCTCGTCTCGCGCGTGCAGGTCGACGACGCACCTAAACGATGTTTCCCTTTGGCTTTGCGAGCCATGGTGGGCGCGGGTGGGCGCGGTGGCGCGCGGCGGTGTGAGGAGACGAGACGTCAAGGCTTGGTTTGGCTTTCGGCGCCGGCGTTGGCTCGAGCCGCGCGGGACGCGTCCTCATGTCACATAGGCACGCGCCATCGAGCGCGAAGACGAACGATATGCGTGCTAGAATTGCTATCATGACAATTAATACGTGCCTAGGCGTCAGCCGCGTCTAGATTGACGGCTGATTTTGGCTTGCGCTCTGGTTTGGGCGGCACCGGCACGCCGAGCGCCGCCGCGTTTCTATCTATGAATCTCCCGAGTTCGTTCAGCTTGACATTCAACATCTTGGCGTGGTCATCTGAAGCGAACGCGTGAGGCGAGACCATGTCTGGAAATTTCGCGAGTAAACGCAAGAGATGAAGCGCGCCAAACACCTTTGACGGCGTCTGCGCTTTGGCGACGTGCCATTCATCCTTGTACAACAGAGACGCGTAAAACGTATCATTAAACGCGTCTTCAATCCCGCGCACGATCGCTCGCATCGTCTCCATCGACTTGGGTGACTTTACTTTCCCCGCCTGTTCCTCTGTGAATCGCGTGAGGATGTCAGAAACGGTGACATCAACCCGCGTCGTCGCGCGCGGCTCGTCGCCTCTCGATTCCTCGTAGTCGTTCGCCAACGTCTTATTCAACGTGGCTGACAAATTCACCCGTAACGTGCGCGCCTTGATGACGTCTGCGGGTAATTCAGACACTACAGTCACTGGTTCGTCTTTAGCCGCCGCGATGTGGGCGGCGACGCTTTTCCGCGGCTCGGCCGCCGTCGTCTCTATCTTTGACGTCCTCGCGACACCACTCTGTGGTCTTTTCGACGTCTTGGTCGCGCGCTTCGCCGCCGCCTTGGTCGTCACACGCGCTGGTGCGGTCTTTGGTGTCGTCTTCGTCGCCTTTGCCGTCGTCTTCCGCCGCGCTTTCGTCGCTTTCGTCGTCGCTTTCGTCGTCCGTGTGCGTTTAAACGCGCTCTGCATCATCTCCGTCGTTTTCGTCGCCGTCGCGCGCGCGCCGTCGCGCGCGCGCGTCGTCACCGCTCGCGCGTCGCGCGTCGCGCCCATTCGCCCACCGCCGGTCGTCGATCGTTCGCGCGCGCGCGACGATATTTGGGGTGACGCGTTTGAAACAGTTGAGCTGTTGCGTGGCATCATTCGCCGACGCGCGCGCCGCCGCCGTCGCCGCCGCCGCCACCGCCGCCCGCGCGCGCGATCGCGCGCGCACATCGGCGCACACCGCCGCGGTCGCGTCGCGTCGCGCGCGTCGAGGACGCGCGCAGAGCGTACGTCAACGTCCGTCACGAAGCGACGTTTCGCCATCATGGATGATGCGAAGCGTGCGTTGCGCGACGCGTGCGCGCGGCGCGAGCTCGCGCGCGTGCGCGTCGAAGAGGCGATGACGCGAGCGTCGCGAGCGCGCTACGCCACGGATGCGCGCGAGGATATCGAGCGCGTAGAGGATGTCTTTGCGCGCGCGTCGTACGCGTCCCGAGCCGAGGCGCTGACGCGACGACGCGAGCGCGCCGAACAGCTTCGTCGCGCACGTGACGCACACGCGAGCGCGGCTCATATGGAGGGTGATATTTTGGCGCAGCGCGAGCGCGCGCTGGCGCGGGCGAACGCGCGTTTGAGCGACATGGCGCGCGCGGCGTTTGACGTGGAGGTGCCTTGCGCGCTCGCGACGGCGGAAAGCGCGCTTTCGAGCGCGCGTCGCGCGTGCGATGCGGCCGTTGCGCGCGCGATGCGGCATTTGCGTGCGTTAATGCCTATTACGATTCAGAACGGCGCGCCAGGAGCGGCACCGAGAGGGATACGGGCGTGTGAATTTTGGATTCCAGACGCGCGAGACGCGGATGGATTTGACGCGCGAGAGCTTGCGGCTGGTTTAGGCGTATTAATGCACTTTAGCGCGCTCGCGTCGCGATATCTCGATGCTCCAAGGCTTCATCGCGGCGCGCACGCCGGGTCGGAGTCGTACGTCTGGGCACCGACATCGGCGTGGGACGACGCGAGCGGTTCGGCGTGGGAAAATCGTGGCTCGGTGCACGTGCGGGACGTGCCTCCGGCGAATGCATCGGAGCGGTTTCCATTATTTCTCCCGCGAGCGCTCGTCGACGGCTCGCACGGTGATCGAACGGGCGTCGAGCTGAAAGAAAGTCGCATGAGGCTGAAGGCGGGGATTCGGTTATTGACGCGGTCGGTGGCGGCGATGTGCGCGCACCAATGTCGAACGCTCGGCGTCTCGGCTCCAGATGAGTACGGACCCTTCGCACAGTTATGCGCGTTGACCGTGGCCGTGGCTCGTGGTCAAGATACGGCGAGGATGTCCGTACAACAGGCACTGCCGCCATCGGTGCCGACGCCAGTGCACGTGCTACACAACTCGACGAATAGCGCCGGTCCTGAGCCGGATGGGACGCACGTCTCGAGCGCCATCGCCGACGCCGCGCGTTCGAGCATCTTCAAACGACGCACGCCGTCGCCGCGACCGACGGCACCGACGTTGAGATGGCCATGGGACCGCAGACGCGTATCCATGGACCTCGACGAAGATGACTTTGGAAATCTTGAAGGCGGTTTGTTTGACGTCGACGTCGACGCGACGGGTGTCGAACATTGGTCCCGCGAGCACATCGTCTCTTCGCATAAGCAGTCACCACGACTTTTCCCAGAGCCATCGCTGAGGAGTTTAGTGCTCCCACCACCGCCTAGCGAGATAGACGACACCGCGCAATGGGAAGCGGCGCATTTCGACAATCGATAGCCCGAAGCGCTGAGAAGCGTTTTTCGGTTATACCAACATCTCTGTACACCAGCACTGTAAGTTACATTCAATCAATTACTGTACATTTCTAGGTTATTCTACATCGATTTTCTCGCCTTTGCGACGAGGTCATCAACCATCGCGCGCACCGCCGCACGCGTATCCTCCATCGAACATCCGGTTTCGACAACGTACGTCGCTCTCGCGCGCTTCTCCGCGTCGGGCGTTTGCCTCGCCACGATCGCCTTAAACTTCTCCTCCGTCATCCCTGGCCTCGCCAACACTCGAGCGCGCTGTATGTCTTCACTTCCCGCGCTCACGACGCAAATCGCATCGAACGCACTCTCGTATCCCTTCTCAAACAACAACGGAATGTCAAAAGCCGCGACGACGTCCCCGGCGTCCTCGCGCGCGCGTTTAAACTCCTCCCTCGCACGTTCGACTAAAGGATGTATCGCCGCCTCGAGAGCGGCCATTTTAGCGTCGTCCTTTAGCACGATCGCACCGAGCGCGGCGCGATCGACGTCGCCAGTGGATGCATCGAGCGTCGATTCGCCGAAGAGCTCCGCGACGGCGCGCGCGCCCGCGCCATCCTTTGCATACAAATCTCGCACCACCTGCGCGCGCAACCGCGGTCAGTCATCCATACATCGAGCATGACGAATCGTGCATCGCGCGTACCTCATCAGCATCGAGCACTGCGACGTTCATGTCGCGCAACATGTGCGACACTGTAGATTTTCCCATGCCAATCGACCCGGTGAGTCCGAGCGCGACGAGCGCGCTCGGGCGCGTCGAGCACGCCATGCGCGCGCGATGTGCGATGCGACGCGATGTACGCGTGCGTGCGTGCGTGCGCGACGCGTGAGTACCGAGCAAAGTCGCGCGCGACGACATGTGCGGGAGCGAGCGATTGATTCAGTTTTTTCTTACTTTCTTTTTCATTTTTGTGTGTTCATTTCAAAGCTAAACCAACTCCATCATCGTCATCGTGTGCCGTCTCAACGCGTCGAGCGAGTCTCTATTTTTTCGAGAATCCCAACCCGTTGTCCTCGGCGTAGCGCTCCATGAAACGCATGAATCGGTTCCAATCGGCTTCCGTCTTCATGACGTATCGCGCCTCGATACCGCTCGGCTTGCCGTTGATAAACTTCGCGTTCACATCCACGGTGCTCATCTCGCCCTCCGAATCGGTCAAAAACATCCCAGTAATATCCCCTTGGCCGCTTTCGAACACGTCGGGCTCGGCAAAGATGAAAAACGCGGTGCCGTTGGTGCCATCCTTGCTTCGCGTGAGCTTGACTTCGGGCACCGAGGTTTCGTTTTGTCCCTTGACAAACTGAATCGACGTCGTGCCGGCGCGCGTGACCGTGCGCGTAGACCGCGCGGGGGCAGATTTCGTCGATCGCGCGCGGTGGAGCGCCGGCGCGGTGGCGTACGCCGTGGTGGCGCGTAAAGATTGCATCGGTGAAAGTGGTGACGTCAGCGGTGTGAAAAAGCGACGCGTGAAGGCGTGCGTGCGTTCGCGTGCGAGGACGAGCGAGGTGCGATGCGTGCGCTGTGAATGCGCGTGCGACGGCGTGTGCGTGCGGTGTGTCGAGGCGCGAGAGAGCGACTGCGGCGGGGTGTGACGGCGCGGTGCGCGCGTGGTGTGTTTATCCATACAGGCCGACGGCGGGACGCGGAGCGGAGACGAAACGGAATGAAATAAAATGAATGTGGTGCGTATGTCTATGAATAGTAATGCTGCGTGTAATGCTTGATCTAATCGCGCGATTTCACTTGTTCTTGAATCTTATCGAGACGCTTGGACAGTCGATCAAATTCGCGGGATGTCTTCTTATCGACGACGTTTGATTTATCCGGGACCAAACCCGCCGGACGACCCGGGCCAGAGCTCAACAAGTTGCCTTCGATTTGTTGAATCTTTTGTTCGAAGGTGTTGACTTCCTTGGAGACGAAAGATTCAGCCTTGACAAAGTCATTGGCGACGAGCTTTTCGATGAGCTTGGCCTCCTTGGCTAAATCCTTTTCAATGACGACGGCGTCGTCGGCGAGGGTGTCCAAATCCGTAGGCTTTGTGAGCCTCAACTCAGGCGCGGGTTTACACGAGTTGTCGGTGATGACAAAGTCGCTCCATTTGACGCCAACCTTCTTCGACGCGGCTTCTAACTCAGGGATCCAATCTGGATTCAATGTCGGCGTCGTGGCGTACACGGTGGCGCCGCCGTATCCGTCCCACGCGTCATTCGTTCCGCGGTAGTAAATGTACACGTATTCACCCTCTTTGTACGCTGGGATGTACCAGTCGTCTTGATAGTGTAACATCACGTTCCCATTATTGTGCAAGATGGCTTTACCATCCGGTTCTTGGTAGAATCGCTGCACGTCGCTGCGTTCATAAAATTGCCCATTCGGCCGATTCACGCGCCAGTTGATCTTAATATACATCTTCCCATCCTCGCCCTTGGTGAAAAAGTGCTCTTGGCAATCGAACGTGTCAAAATCTTTATTCAACCCGGCGACGATGTACCATCGCTTCTCCTTAACCATGGTGTCAATGGTAAATCCATCCGCCAAGACGTCAAACGGCGGCACCGGGTACGTTCCCTCATCCTTTCTCTGCGCCACGCAACTCTTCTCCGTCACCGCACACGTGTTAAACGTCGCCACCGCCTTGGACGCATACAAATCCCCACACCGAATCTGACAATCTCCTTCGTCAGGCGCGCCGAAGCACCCTTGCAAGCACACCAAATCCTCCAAACACTTTTCATCCGTCACGCACGCCGCGAGCTCCTTCCCGCAGTTTTGCAACAAACACGCCCCTGTTTCCTGCATCTCCGTGGTCTTCGCCGCCGACACCGCGTAGGCATAGCCAGGAGATAACGTTCCAGTCGCCATCACGGCGGCGGCGAGCGCTGTCGCGGCCACGCGCTTGGCTTCCGTCGCCCACGAGCGTCGTTCATCGTCGCCCGCGTCGCTCGCCCGCGCCACCACCCCAGCGCCACGCCTCACCCCACACATCGCGCGTCTCGGCACCACCGAACGCACTGACGCGCGCACATCGCGCACGCCAACCGCCCCACCGCGCACCGTCGCCATCATCGCCCAAAATCAACCCGCAAATCAATCCCAAGATCCAAACAATCCCCCACAGACCACGCGCGCGTATATAAATCGCCGCAGCTCACCCACGCAGACGTCGTCTCAACGCGCGCGATACCACCCGGGCGATCACACGCGGTGGATTCGTCCGTTTCGCGCGTTCGCCGGCGTCGCGCGTCGCGTACTCGCGTCGCGCGGCGCGTGCGCCACCGCGATCGGACGTGGATAAGACACCCCGAGTCCCCTTCTCCCTGGTCATGATTGATCAATAGATTTGGTCTCGAAAACATATCTCTCGCGCTCGCGCGCGCGTCGACAGTGTCCGACGCCCGACGCCGCCGCCGCGACGCACGCCGCGGTTCGCGCGCGACCGATGATGACGGCATCGCCCGTGATGTTCGCCAGCGCCAGCGCGATGCGCGCGACGCGCGACACGCGAGGAAATACGCGCGCTGGGCGTGGATTTTCGACATCGCATTCATGCGTTTCGGTTGGTTTTGGTACTGGACGCGCGCGCAAGGCGACGCGCGCGGTGCGCTGCGCGGCGTCGAGCGCGGAGACGAGTGGGAAGAATTTACCCAAAGTGCTCGTGGCTGGGGGCGGGATCGCGGGGTTGATTACCGCGGCGGCGTGTCGCATGAAGGGCATGGACGTGCGGGTGTTTGAAAAGGTGCGCAAGTATGAGCCGTTCGGTGGGCCGATTCAGTTGCAGTGCAACGCGCAAGGGGCGTTGGATAGTATTTCACCCGAGATGGCGGAAGAGGTGATGGAGAAAGGGACGATTACGGGAGATAGAGTTAATGGTTTGTTGGATGGGGTGTCGGGTGAGTGGTTTTACCGTTTCGATACGCGCAAGCCGTGCTATGAGAATGGCTTACCGTTGACGTTGGTGCTGTCGAGATTTGATTTGCTTGATATTTTGCGTCGCGGCGTGGGCGATGAGAACATCGAGATGGGCACCGTGGTGAAGAAATACGAACACCGCGGTGACAAGGTTGTGGCGATTTTGGAAGACGGTCGCGAGTTTGAAGGCGACGTGCTCATTGGCGCGGATGGCATTCGATCAAAGATGCGCGCACAGATGAGAAACGCGGATCCTGAAAAACCACCGCTCGCGTACGCGGGCTACGCCGTGTACACCGCGGTTTGCGATTATTCTGAGCCGTTTAGAACGCCAGTGAACACCGACCCCAACAAGGTTGGCTATCAAGTCTTCCTCGGTCCGAAGCAGTACTTTGTGAGCTCGGACGTTGGTAACGGACAGCAACAATATTATGCGTTCTTGGAAGTCCCACCTGGGGGTGATGACGAGTTTGCCAAGTGCGAAAAGTGGGCCAACTATCGCGAAATGTTGATGGACCGTTTCAAGGATTGGTCGCCGGCGGTGATGGAACGCTTGGAGGTGACGCGCCCTGAAGACGTTGAGCGTCGTGATGTGAACGATCTCTTGCCCGATCCGCGCTGGGTTGACCGTCGCATGGCTTTGCTGGGTGATTCCGCACACGCGGTGCAACCAAACTTGGGCCAAGGCGGTGGTCAAGCCATCGAAAGCGCCTACGTCCTGGCCAACGAGCTCGCCAAGTGCGAAGGCGGCAAGGGCGTGGAGATGGCGTTGATGCGTTACGCCTCGCAACGTTTCTTGCGCACAGGTGCCATTCACGGCTTATCTCGCTTCTCCTCGTTGATGAACACGTTTTACCGACGTTATTTGGGCGACGAGCCGTACGACTTTTATCCCGAACCCGTCAAGGAATTCTGGCGCAACGTGGCCAAGGCTAAGATCCCCCACCCGGGCTCTGTGGTTGGCCAAATCGCACTCATGGGTACTATGCCGTTAATTTTGGAATACGTCGGTGCTGGTTTCGGCGGGATGATCCCCAACGTGTTGGGCGGCGCCGCCACAGGTAACGGCGTCGACCGCGTGCCGCGTTCGCAAGTCCCCGGTATTTCCGCCCCCAAGCGTGATTTAACCGCCGAAGACTTCAAGATGCGTGGCATTCCAGGTCTGGCCAAGTAAGTTAGTCCAAAAACTTATACACCACTACACAACGCATTGAAGTCGCTCTCGTTGCTTTCGCCCACGAGGCATTTGATTACTACTAGCGACCCGCGCAAACGAGGCTCGAGACGCGCTCCTGTACACCATATGGCTCACCCACCGCGTACGCTGGTTTGCCATCTCTCGCACATCATGTCTGAGATGTCCCCACTCTTAGTACTTACCCATGTTTATACCAACCAAATCCTTTACCTTTTACCTTTTACCTTACCATCGCTCGACGCGTCGGTTAGGAAAAAATCCAACGCCGCGGGACACCTTTTCCTCACACCAACGCACCCCTAGCGCGCGCATGCGGGCACGCCCGAGCGCGCACGCGCGCACGCGTGCGCACACACACACAGTGACCGCGCATCGCGCGCGGTCACGCGCGATGCGCGTTGCCGTCGTCGCCTGCGCGCTGTTTTTGCCCGCGGCTGTGCTCGCCCAGCACGCGTTCGATTGGCCCTCGCCCTCGCCCACGTCACGCATCGGCGCGCTCACCGAATGCGTCGACGGCTCGCGCACCGCGCGTCGACTGTGCGGCGCCATCGCGGCGGTGGTGCGCGAACAATACGTCTACGTCGTGGCGTCGCGGTTCGACGGCGTCGCCGTGGTGGACGCCTACCGCCCAGAAGCGCTCAATATCGTCGGTCACTGGGCGTCATTCTCGCTTGCGCGGCGCCCAAAGGCGATAGCCATGCACGTGAGTTCGAGTTACGTCGTCGTGCTCGCGTACGGAGAGTCGATGTTGAAGAAGAGTGCGGTGCTCGCGGTGGACGTGTCGAGCCCGGCGACGCCGGAAAATGTGGCGAGATTTGAAGATTGTGGGAGCGGAGATTACGGTGACGGTCGGCGATGGTACAATGGGACGTTGTGTGGCGCGAGCGCGATGGAGGTGGTGGGGAACACGGCGTTCGTGGTGGTTGGGGACACGGATAGGTTAACGGCGGTTAAGTTGTTGAGCGACGTCAGCCGCGCGGGTGCGGACACGATGTCGTCGCTAGGGAGCATACAGAGTGAGGTATTGCGTAACGCACGCGCGATTGTGGTTGAAAACAGTATTGCGTATATTAAATCTGACGGTGTGTGCACGGAGTGTGTGGCGGTGGTGGATGTGAGCGATCCGACGGCGATGGTGGTGCAGGCGCAGACGACGCTCGACGCCATCGCGTCGACGGTGCCTGCGTGGCGCTGGATGGATAATCTCGCTCGCGGCGCGCACAGGGATAACTCTACGTTTCCATATGATTGGGTCGTAGATCCCGTGTATTCGAGCATCACGAGCGTGGCGCGCGAATGCATCGATGTGGTGTTGGAAATTGGCGACTCGCCGAGCGCGTGCGTCGGTCGAAATGAATTCTCATATGACGGAGGCGTCGCGGAAAGCGACGCGTACGCGTTCACGCTCGAGCCATAGGTGTCAAATTTTCATTATTTTGTGTACAATGTGTAATTTTATAGTTCTAGCTCTCACGCAGCGCCTTCCGGAGCCTCGGCGCGAATCAACTTGGCGTTGGGCATAAACAACAGTCGCATGCCGCCAACCTCAATTAACGTGTGTGGCGCTAACACACAGCGTTGCCCAGTAGTCAACGGCTGATTTGACACCCAAATTGGTCGTCTACCGACATTACGAAGCGCAAACTCGCCGTTCCATCGCAACTTTAGAAACGCCTGCTGCCTAGAAATTTTACTCGCGTTGCCCTCCAAGCACAAGTTGACGTCTACTTTTTGATCCTCTGTCGATCGCCCGATGACCACCTCGCGCTTATCGATGGTAAAAGTGGTGTTTGACCCTATGAGCTCCGCGAGCGCGCCCTTGGACGTGGCTAAACGCGCGCTCGCCGCTTGCGCGCTCCGTTCGAGCGCTTCAATGCGCTTCAACACTCGCTCGGCTTCATCACCACTACTCGCGAGTGCGCCTACACTTGCGCCCGCGTCGGCACCGCTCGTACCATACATCAATATGGCTTGTTCGGTGTCGTCAAACGGCGGAGGAACGTCGTCATCGTCCGTCTCTTCACCATCTACGTCGGCAGCCGCGCGTCTGCACCCTAATCCTGCTGCGCGCAACGCGCCTTCTAACGACACCCCATGCGCGTCAAAGTCCGCGCACGCGCTCTCCACGGCATCTATGACGTCTTTTTCATCCAATGCGTGCATGCGCTGTACGCATTCGGCGCTAAACACGGCGTCATAGAGCATGGCACGCCAACGCGCGGTGACAGTTTCACTGTCCCATGGCTTTGAGAATTTCAACGCCGAGTCCGCACCACCGAGCGATTCGATCGCGACGCCGCACTCGATGGCGAGTTTGAGCACCGCGTCGTCCGTCGCTGGCCAGGCGTCGAGCTCGAGCGCGGGCTGGTTGTCGGTTGTCATGCGACGAGGCGAGAGGCGTACAGTGAGGTTGGGGAAGCGGCGGCTGATGGCTCGACGGGACGGCTCTTCTTCTACATGAGTCGATATTACACGATTACCGTACTACACAAACAAAAACATCGGATGCTCTGTATTTGCGGTCATTTTCGACGCTCGCGCGGTTCCAACAATGCGCTCGAGCTTTAACGCGTCTAATTTACTAAACAGCGCTGAAACGCCGGCGACGTGCGCCGTTTCTTGCACCGAGACGGCTGATCCTGCGACAGCGCGTGATCCAGCTAAGTAAGACACGAGCTCTGGATAGAAATTTGCGTGCTCTGGTAATGAGTAAAAACAAATCTCTCTCGCAGCTTTGATGCGACGACGGAAATAAAAATGTGCGCGCTCGGTGAGGAGCAAGACGCGCTTTCTACCGTCGGCAAAGAGCGTTCGAGCGCGAGCCGCTTCTCGTGGTTCCGTGTACTCACTGTTCACCGCAAACGACACTTCTTCTTTCGTAAGCAAGTTCCGGACGCGCACGAAATCAAAGTATGAACTGACAAAGATAACGACGCCTGGCTCTGGATTTTCACGAATACGAGGCAACGTATTCTTCACAAAGTACTTGAATCGAATGTCATCCGCATTCACGACGTCTGCAGCCTTCATGTGCACGCGTTCAAATTGCTGACGAGTTTTTATCGTCAGCTGTCCGAGCACGCCTTTGTGTACGGTCTTCAATCGCACTTTACCCTCGAAATTAACGCATCGACGGTTGAAAAAGGCGTTTTGCTCGGGCGTTTGAAACGCCGACAACAAAATTGTCTGTCGTAAATGTTTGGAAAACCCGTTCAAATGAGACTCGTGCACGCGCTGGATATCACAGTCGCGCATTTCTTTCGGCAACGCATTCATCGCATCCGCGATGGTTATTACGTGTGCCCAGTTTTGCATTTGTATCACGTGCGCGTGGTCGATAACGAGAATTTCAATCGCGCTCAAAAAGTCCGCCGCTGACTTCTCATCCTGTAACGCCGTGACTAAACCTAGTGGCGACGCGAAGATGATATCCGCGCCGAAAAAGTCGACGTACAACCGAACGCTCGCCTTGGTGAGTTTCATGCCGAGACGGAAGTGATCGTCGGTGTTTCCTTTAAACATCGCCTTGTGATCCTCAGGGACGTATCCTTTGTACTTTTTCTTCTTCTTTCCAGCGCCGTCACCATCATCGTCGTTATCGTCGTCGCTATCGCTCCCCTCATACGCCAAAAAATCTTCCTCGATTCGCTCGAGCTTGTTCACTGAGTCGTTTCTCCCATGCGCCGCGGGACATAAATCGAGCAAGCGCATAATCGCCCGACCTGCGACGTTTCGCATCGGCGTCAAAAATAACACCGTCGGTCTCACAAATCCTTGGTCTCGCGGCAAATCATCCTCCATCACCTTCTTCCCAGCCTTGGCTTTCTTTGCCAATGCTTCGTTATTCTTCATGACTCGATTCCGCGTCCGCGTCACGTGGTCCACCACATGCAAGCACACTGCATCTAGTATTTCATCATTCAACTGCTGACCAGCCGCGCCCTGGTCACCAATAAGCGCCCGATCGCCGTGCTGCACGTCCACGTAAGATGCAATCATCGAATAAAACTCTTGCTGCTTTGCGCTCGCGAACCCGCTCGAGCCCGTCACGGTCTTCCACCGCTCCGCCAATTTTGCTTGCGAAACCACGGGTGCATCCAATATCGATGGAACGTCTAACCCATTCGCACCTTCGTACCCATTCGTGGCACCATCGCGCGGGAACGTCACCTTTTGCGTCATTAAACGTTCAGACGCGGCGTCGTCCAGACGTTCGCCAAGCCGAACGTGTCGCCGCAACGCGCCCTCAACCTCAGTATCATCATCACCACCATCCTCATCACCACCGCCACCGTCGATCGCACCTTCCGATTCACTTTCTTCTTCGCTGCTCCCATCGTCGTCGGCCGCATCGTCCTCGTCCTTTTCGTCTTCGCCGTCTTCGTCCTCGTCCTCGCCCGCGACGGCTGCGTCCGCCTCCTCGCTCGAGCTCCCCTCGTCCTCGTCCTCGCCCGCATCGTCCTCGTCGCTCGAACCACCCGCGTCCTCGCCTCCATCGTCATCCTCGCTCGACTCCCCGTCGCTGTCGTCGTCGGAATCCCCCACGCGCGCACCGAGCGACGCGAGCAACGCGCCGTATGCGGCGCCCGGGACGCGCGGTACCGCATCTTCATCGCTCTCCTCCGCGCCCTCGACGCCATCGCGCGCCACCGCATCGCGCACCGCGCGCGTCGAATGCGTCGTCGTGCGTCGGCGCTTTCTTTGATCGTTCGCGGGCATCACGAACGCGGCGAACGCGGCGGCGACGTGTGGCGCGGATGCGCATGAAAAAGTGCACTCGCAACGTCATTGTGCGCCGCCGCGTTCGTCGCGTTCGTCAACCATGTCGTGCGCCGCCGCCGCCAACGCCGCCGCCGTGCGCGTCATCGCGCGTCCATCGCCGTCGTCAACGCGCGCGTGCTCGCGCGAGCGTCGCGTGGCGGTCGTCGCGCGCGCGGTGGACCAAAGCCTGAACCCGCGCGTGGCTGCGCTCAACGCCAGCAAAACCGTCGCGCTGACGGATTTAGCGCGAAGCATGAAGGAGGCGGGGGCGGACGTCATTGGCTTGGCTGCGGGTGAGCCGGATTTCGCGACGCCCGAGGCGGTGCGCGAGGCGGGGAAGCGTGCGATCGACGACGGGTTCACCAAGTATAGCCCAAACGACGGCACCGCGGGGTTACGCGCGGCGATCGCGAAGAAGCTCAAGGATGAGAATGGGTTGACGTACGATGCGAGTGAGATTGTATTGAGTAATGGGGCGAAGCAGAGCGTGGCGCAGTGCGTGATGGCGGTGTGCGGACCCGGGGATGAAGTCATCGTTCCGGCGCCGTATTGGGTGAGTTATCCAGAAATGGTTCGCCTGAGTGGCGCGGAATCGGTGATTTTGCGCACGACGGCGGATGAGGGATTTTTGGTGACTCCAGAAAAGCTTCGCGCGGCGATCACGGAGAAGTCGAGGTTGTTGATTTTGTGCTCGCCGAGTAACCCGAGCGGGGCGGTGTATCCGAAAGAGACGCTCGAGGAGTTGGCAAAGATTGTCGTCGAACACCCGAGGTTGATGGTGCTATCTGATGAGATTTATGAGCATATCGTATACGCTCCGGCGGAGCATCATTCGATCTGTGGCATGAAGGATATGTGGGAACGCACGATGGTGGTGAACGGGTTTTCCAAATCTTTCGCCATGACTGGCTGGCGTTTAGGCTATGTCGCCGCACCGAAGAGGTTCGCGCGCGCAATGTCCATGATTCAATCGCAAATCACATCCGGTCCGAACTCGATTTCGCAAGAAGCGGCGATGGCAGCGTTGAATTTGGGATACAAAGGCGGCGACTCTGTCGCCGAAATGGTGCGCGCGTTTGAGCAGCGTCGTAACTTTGTGTCGGCTCGCCTGAACGCCATCGATGGCGTGAAATTACCTTCCGTCGACGGTGCGTTCTATGTATTCCCCGACGTCAGCGCCTTGTTCGGCGGCGACGCTGAAGCGGAGGGATTCGGCCCCATCGCCGACGTCGACGAGCTCTGCAGGTACATTTTAGAAAAAGGCCAAGTCGCCCTCGTTCCGGGTTCAGCGTTCGGTGTTCCGGAGTGCTTGCGCATCTCCTACGCTGCGTCAAACGCTACGCTCGAAGATGCGTTGACGCGCATCGAAAAGTGCCTCGATCCGAGCCTGCTCAAGCGCAACTCGAGCGCTGCGGCTCGATGAAACGACAACCATTTCATGGTTTTCAAATCTCTAGTCTCGACTCGTGTCCCTAGGTAGACCGACGGCGACTCGAACGCACCGTCCTTTGTAGTAACACTAGTCTTATTCATTTCATCCTCGTTGGCTTGCCGCGCATTGAGCTGTAGTACTTCGGTGGCTTTGGCTTTTGCAGCCGTCGCTCGGGACGCCGCACACTCCAACGCGCGCCGTCGCGGTCACCATGTCCACGCCGCGTGTGCTTTTCGATGCACACACGAGAAACCGCATACTCGATGTCGTGCGCTGGCCCGGCGCGCGCGCCGACGCGTTGGTCGCCGCTGACGTCGCCTCTCGCGCAGCGCTCGCAGAGTTTCTTGAAGACACCGTCATACGCGCGCTTCCAGTCGACGCGCGCGACGGTTTACGTCGCGGAAAAGCGTCTGTGGACGTCGCAGTCGATGCTTTAAACGCCTACGGAGCGGCGCTCACGCCGGCGGTGCGGGAGTTAGGTGCGGCGAGTGCAGACGCGTGCGTGGACGCGTTGCTCGAACGCGCCGTCGCGTTGAAGCACGACGATGTCGTCGGCGATAACGATCAAAATGACGAGGACGTCGACGCGCTCGAACGCGTGAGTAAGCGCTTGAAGTTGTCAACATCCGCGGAAGACGTCGGAGCGGCGTTGACGAGTGAGAAGGGACGACGGGCGTTGGAGGCGTTGGCAAAGACACTCGGCGTGGCGTCCACGAGCGATAATTTTGACAATTATGACGCACTCGATGCGTGCGTGATGCTCGAGCGATGTGTAGAGGCAAATGAGAGATTCGTAGTGCCGTTTAGCGATGCTGATGGTGCGGCGGTAGCGAGGAATCCGCCGAGTTTGGATGACGTTCCGAGTGGGGTGGGATTAGACGACGACAACGTCGTCGATACAGCGGTGCGTGTCGCGCGATTGCTTCACGTCAACGACTTGCGTCGCTTACAAAGTGACGCCGATGCGTTGTTAGTGGCCATGCAAGAGTACACCGCGGACCCGAAGACAGATTCTAGAATAGGTCGCGTCGGGAAGTAACCGATGTAGAAGCGAGCGACTACATCGGTTCGCGTACCTCGTTTATTTCTAAATACTCAAACGTACGCACTACATAGCTAATAATGAAACGAGCGCGCGCGTACAACGCCCGTCACCGCAATCAATACTAATCCCCTACTCGCTGAATCGTCACGAAAGCATGAAATTCGACCCGGGCTTTATGACTTTACGCATCAACGCGCGCGGCGCGCTCGATTTCGCCCCTCCTCCGCCAAACAACGCGCCAAACACCCCACCCGCGCGCTCACGCGCCACCTCATCGTACCCTTCTTTTGCATACAGCGCACTCGCTCCGACGTCATCCGTGCGCACGTGTAACCACACATCGCAGCCACCCATATCTAACACCAACGCCTCCGTCGCCCGCACCAAAGCCCCGCCCACCCCCCGTCTCCTCGCCTCTCTCGCCACACACGCGTTCGCTAAATACGCCGCATCGCTCGGCACCACCATATCTCTATTCTTCTCCTCCAACCGCGCGTTGGCGGTGATGCTGACGCTCACAAACCCAACCAACCGGTCGTCGTCCAGCGACTTGGCGACGAGCGCGCACTCCTCCCCATCGCGCCGCGTCGTCGCACCAATCAAATACTTGAGCACGAACGCGCGAGGCTTCGCATCAGGCGTGTCCGCGAACGCGTCCACGATGAGTTCCACGCACGCTCGCACGTCAGCGTCACGCATGCGCGTCACGCGAACGTGCGATGTTTCAAACGAGAAATCATCTTGCAACTCCACGAGCTCCTCGCGCCTCGTCGCGCGCTGTGGCTCGGCGCATCTCGCGCGTCGAACGAATGTCTGTCGAGCACATCGCGCGCGCGGTTCGGCGGACGCGACGCGCGGCGACGATGGCGCGCGATGCGGCGCAGTCAACGCCATTGAGTGACGCGATGAGTACGAAAGATGACGTCGAGAAGCTCGAGCGCGAGCTCGCGGGGCTCGAGCTCGAGGCGAAGCAGGTACGTATGCATCCGATATTCGTCGTGTCGTTGCCGCCGATGCCGTCGTCGAGAATGAAAGGCGCAACGGCGCATATAGCTCCTCGAGTCTGACCGATCTGATTTCGAATGTGTTTTTACGCGCCGTGTACACAGCCCGGCAAGCTCAGCGCGACGCTAGAGAAGATGCTCGCGCTCGAGAAAACGTATAGACTCGCTGCGGATTTCGTCGCCGCGCCGAGGTTGTGCGTGGCGATCGTGGATGTGCTGCGATCGTGCGACGATTGGGACGGTTTGTGCGAGCACGTTGCGGCGTTGACGAAGCGCCGCGCGCAGCTCAAGCAAGCGATCACGAGCATGGTGAGACGATGCATGGAGTTTATCGATGAAGCACCCACCGGGGCGGTGCGATTGAAGTTGATCGAGACGTTGTGCGACGCGACGTCGGGGAAGATTTTCGTTGAGGTGGAGAAGAGTCGTTTAACGCGCGCGTTGGCAAAGATGCACGAGGACGAAGGGCGCGTTGACGAGGCGTGCGGTGTCATGCAGGAGGTTGCGATTGAAACTTACGGTGCGCTAACGCGACATGAAAAGTTGTTTTTCATCGAAGAGCAAGTTCGGTTGTGTTTGGCGAAGAAGGATTATTTGCGAGCGTTGATTTTAAGCCGAAAGATCAACCCAAAAGTGTTCGATGAGTTGATTGAAAAGGATAAGAAGGACTTGGCCAAGGCGGCAATCGCGAGTAAAGGTGATGACGAGTTGACTGAGGCGGAAAAGGAGGCGAAGAAGCAGGAGAAGATTAAAAAGGAGGGACAAGTGGAGCACGCCGAAGGGTACTTCGAACCCACCGACAAAGGCATTCCGTCGCTTGAAGACTTGAAGCTTCGGTACTACGAACTCATGGTTGAGTACTATAGTCATAGCGATGAATACCTAGAGCAATGCCGGTGCTACCAGAATATCCTGGAATGCGCCGAGGTGAAGAGTAACGTCGAGCGCTGGGCGCCGACGTTGAAAAAGGTTGTGTGGTTGGTGTGCTTGAGCAAGCACGAGCCGATGCAACAATCCATCCTGCACAACGTCAAGGGCAACTTGAAGCTATCCGATTTACCCGCGCACGAAAGTTTGATCAAACAATTTTGCACCAAGGAGATTATTCACTGGACCACGCTTCAAGAGAGGTTTGCGGGTGAAATTGCAGCAGAAACGGAGATTTTCGGCGGCGAAAAAGGCGCCAAGCGTGTAGAGGATTTGAAGCTCCGTGTCATCGAGCACAACATGCTTGTGATTTCGAGCTATTACTCGCGTATTTCTCTGCCCCGCTTAGCCGAGCTCTTGTGTCTGTCTGCGGACGAGACGGAAAAGCACTTGTCGTCGTGCGTCGTCGACAAGTCGGTGAGCGCTAAAATTGACCGCCCCGCGGGTCTGGTCGACTTTTCCACCGCCAAGTCCAGTGATTGGTTGTTGAACAAGTGGGCGAGCAACATCGATCAGCTGTTGACGTGTCTCGATAAGAGCTCGCACTTGATTCAGAAAGAAGCCCAAACGTACAAGGTTTCGCTTTAGAATGAAAACGCTGACGAGGACGCGTGGGTCTCTCTAGTTAGAACTGACTTCTACGACACTGGTACTTATAACATAAACGACCACGACTACAGCTATCAAACAATCAAACATAAATCCACCTACGACGACGACGACGTGCCACCGACACCTCGACCGTCGTCCTCGCCTTCCCTAACGTCCCCGCCGTCCCGTTCGCGCTCGGCTCGCGACCGCTCGAGCAACGCCTCCTCGAACGCCCTCGTCACCTCGCACCCGCGCCTGAGCGTAATCTCAAACTTTCCCATCGCATCCGGTCGAACGCACGCGTCCTCACACGCCGCGTTACACAAATCATACGCGTCCTCCGCGCCCGCGGACGTCGTCGCGCGTTCGCACGCGTACGCGCACGCGCTCGCGCACGCATCCTCTCTATTAAAAAACGCCTCGTCTCGCGCCTCGTCCCGCGCGCCGTGCGTCGCGATGGCTTGCTTTTCGAGACCTTCGACTTGAGCAAAGACGCGGATGGTGTGTGCGCGCGTTTCGTTCGCGCCAGCGTCGTCGTTGTTTATTAAAGACGACGACGATGACGGTGAAGCCAACATGTGTATGCGGTCGTGTCGCTCGTCATCCACGGGCGATCGCGACGACGACGGTGACGCGTGTAAAGGCTTCGATGACGCGATGCCGCGCACGCGAATCATGTGAAACGGCACGTTCATCGGTGCGCGCTCGACGTAATTAAAAATTCAATCACAATTCTCTGCAGCAGCGCGTACTAATGACGCGGACACGGCACAACGCGACTCGCCTCGGGTCGTCAACGACCGAGAGCGTCGACGGACGACACGCGCGGAACTCGTACACGCGCGAACGCGCGCGTCATGGCGAGCGTGGACGCCTTCGCGCGCGACGCGGCGCGCGAGTTGCAATTAATTCGCACAGACGATGTTGACGTTCATGACGACTCGCATTCGAGACCGCCAACGACGCGCAGTGCGGATTCCGCGGCGCACAAGGCGCGCAGAACGACACAGACATCATCGTCGTACGCCACGCTGGCGGCATCTGGGATGACGGCGGCGCTTTGGGCTGTCATCGGCGGCGCGCCTGACGTCGACCGAGCCGACTGGCGAAACGTCGCGCCTGGCTCGAGCGTCAATCACGACGACGACATCGACGACATGGACGAGATCGACGTTGGCGAACGCGATGAGACCGCGTCGGCGGCGCGCAGACGCGCGGCCAAGGCGTTCGCGTCGACGAGCGATGTTGAGCTCTACGCCGCGCGCTGCGCGCTCGCGCGCTTGACGCAAACCGAGTCGCGAGCGATTATGTCCGCCGCGCTCGTGCAATGGAAGCTCGCGTGTGGACGCCGAGTGGCGAACGCGCGCGTTGCGCGTGCGACGGGACATCGTGCGCGACGACGCGTGTTGCGCCGGTATTTTAATCGCTGGTGTGTACAAATTCCTATGACGACAGTCGTCGGTCACATGGGATGGAACGACCGTCGAGGCGCGGAACGATCGACGTACATTGCGGGTTTAGTCAATGGAACGGCGGATGGCAACTCGAGCGATGAAGAGTTCCCGGTGGATTACCGCGCCGAGTTGGAGATTCGTTTGACGCAGATTTCGCGTTTGGAAGAGGCGTTGAAGGCGGCGAACGTGAAAGCCGAACGGGCGATGGGCGAGGCAGATGTCGACGCACAAATGGACAAGTTTCGCGCACACTTGAACAACGTGCAACGCGAGTTAGAGAACGTCAAGCGCGAGAGAGATATGTACAAGGCGAAGTATGCGGCGGCGATCGCGGCGACGCCTGGGGCGAAATCCCAAGCCGAACGGCGAATGAATCAACGCACAATGTCCACGCAAACGACGTTTACGAGCGACGACGGGGAGAGAGACTCGAAGCCTGCTCCGCCGCGTGAGCCGACGGCAAAGGAGGTCAAAGCGATTGAAACCCAATGGATGGGCACCGCGCAGCAATTTCAGAAGAAATTTGAGCGCCAAATGGAAATTTCAAACGACCTCGAAAAGCGTCTGCGCGAAGAACGCACGCGGTTGATGAAGACGGAGGCGAAGTACGAGGCTCAATTAGATGAAATGCGCGCCAAGCACGACGCCGCGATCGCAGAAGTGTTCTCGCGCACGACGACGGAAAATCGTGCCGGCGCGACTGATGTGAGCCGGGAAGCGTTTGAGGCGTACGCCGCCATAGGCAAGCGAGCCGGCGTCTTGACGCCGGAGGCGCAGCAACGCTCGCCAGAGCCGCAACCGATGATTCGCTCGTCATCGATTGATATGTTCCGTACGTCGAGCAACGAAGGGTTTGGTAAATCGCCTCGACCGTTGTCGTCGACGAGCGACGCGGCGGGGGCGGATATCGGCGGGGGTGGAGCGGCGTCGACAAACGAATTCCAAGAGACGCACAAGCTCAATTTTAGCGCCGCGCTGGACGACGACGACGACGACGGCGACGAGGACGACAACGCTTTTGGCGGTAGTGGCGACAACGATGGACGCATCAGCACCGACCCCGTAATACAAGCGAGCGCCGCGATGACGACATCAAACGTCGTACGCCGACATCAAACGTCGACCACTGCGAAGAAGCCCATTCGGCTCACCGTCGCCGTCGCCAAACTCGTCATGCTCGGCCATAGCCAGCGCGACGCGATAGAAGCGCTCAAACACGTCGATGGAAACGACGTGCACGCCGCTCTTGATTGGATCGCCGCGCGGAAGCGCGCAGCGGCGTAAGAGATGTAATTGTACCTGTAGTCGTAAACTCAACCGCGTCCGCCGTCTCACCTCGCGCCTCACACTTTCACGCGCGACACATTTCACACGCGCGCAAGACGCACGCACACACGCCACGACACACACCGCACGCGTACCACACAAAAATCTCGCGCGATGGTGCGTCGAACGCGTCGAAACGCTCCCTGCTCAAACTATTCAAATGCTCTCGCGCGCGAGAGCTCTAGCGACGCGCGCTCGACGACGATGACGACGCACGCACGCACGGCACGGCACGCAGACGGCGCACACCACTAACCACTCATCGTCGCCGCATCGTCGCCACAGATGATCAAAGTGAAAACGTTGACTGGGAAGGAGATTGAGATCGACATTGAGCCCACGGATTCGGTCGAGCGCATCAAAGAGCGCGTGGAAGAAAAGGAGGGCATTCCGCCCGTCCAGCAGCGTTTAATCTTTGGTGGGAAGCAGATGAATGACGAAAAGTTGGCGAAGGATTATAACATCGAGGGTGGGAGCGTGTTGCACTTGGTTTTGGCGTTACGCGGGGGCGACGCGCGGCGACGCTGAAGACGCGGAGCGAACGGGCGCGGGACGCGCGTACTTGTTTAGGGCGATGAGCGGCGAGTCGCGGTTAGATTATCACACCTAGTAGAGAGCATGATGCATGATACGTCGTTGCGAGCGTGCAATACATATTAGTACCGGTACAGATGAACGAATAATTCACCGCGCGCGCCTCTGTCGACGGTCAACGCAGACGCTTTGCTCGACGCGTCGCGAGTTAAAAAATAAATGACTAAACGTTCGGGATTACAAGAAAGCTCGTCGCGCTATGTACTTAGGGCAACCACGTGGCGTGTACGTGGGTTTTCACTCTAAACCTTCATGATCATCGAGCGAATGATAACCTCTTCGCTGCCAACCGCCGGTTTGCACAACTCAGCCGCGGCGTCCCTGTACGACGCCGCCGGACACGAAAAGTTAACCACAACTTGATAGGCATCCGGGTACCCCTTAATCTCATACGCATTTTGCTTCAACCCGTGGTCGGTGACATCCCAGCTCACCAAACCATCGCCAAACATCCCCTTGAAACCTTCCATCGCGGCGGCGCGCGTATCGTCGTCGCAATCCGGGCGCATCAACACGACGCCCTCGTACGCCGTCGGTCCAGCTTTCTTCACCGCGCGCGCCGCAACTCCGCGGCGGCTCACGACGCGCGTCGTCGGCGCCACAGTTTGGTGCGTCTGTGTGTTCACTGCGTGCGCGTACAATCAAAAGAAACGTCAAAAAGTCAGTACAAAACAGTCCTCCTCCTCGCGTTTTGTCCGCGCGCGCGCCCTCGGCGGGGCCTAGGGTCACACCCATCCATCCCATCCATCCATCCATCGCCCGTCTGTGCGTCACCCGACGTCCCTTCTCGCCCACGCGCGCGCTGTGCGGTGCGATACATAAACCCCCCATCGCACGCCACGCGCGCACGTCCCCCCACCCACCCCCGCGCTGTGCCGCCCATCGGCGCCGCACGCCTCGCGTCGCGTCTTCAGGGTTTCGCGCCCAGTCGCGCGCAGATCGGCGCCGTCGCCACCACGGCGTCTTCTCGCGCGAACGCACGACATCGGTGCGTAAAAATAATAATCGCGTCGTCATCGCATTCGCATTCGCGTCGTCGTCGTCGTCGCGCGTCGCGTGCGTACCTCGTGCGATCATCGTCGTGGTAATGCGGCGTCGATGGCGTCGCGCGCGCGCGCCACGTCGCGCGTCGCCGAGTCCCTCGTGGTGACGAGTCATTGACTCGTCGATGGAGTCATGACCGCTCGATTCGGACCGAACGAGTGGGGGGTGCGTTCGCGCGGTCGTGATTGGTGGAATCGTATTTGGCCGTTCATGACTCAAGCCAACGAGGAGGGGGTCACGACCTGACGCCCTCGAGGTCGAGGTGGACGCCGGCGCGCCATTGCATCGCTCTGGGCGCGCGATGACGACGCGCGCGACGCCGTGGACGGTGCGCGGCGCGCCGTGGATGCGTTTCGCCGCGCCCGGGGTCGGCGGCGGCCGCGCGACGGGGCGCGGCGGTGGCGCGACAGGGCGCGGGTGCGCAGCGATGTTCTTCGGCGGCGTTAGGGCTGGCAAGGCATCATCGGTCGCGGATGTCTCCACGCGCGCGCGGGCGGGGGATGGCGGCGCGAAGGATGATTTAGCGTTGTTGGCGGATGCCGAGAGTGGCGATGGGGCGGTGCCAGAGGCGGTGAAATCGGCGTTGAGGTCGATTGGGAGGGTGTTTTCGGTGGAGGATGCGAAGACGCCGGGCGCGCCGGCGATTGGGATGAAGACGGCGCGTCCGACGGTGGAACCGACGCCTGTGCCGAGGTGGTTGGCGCCGTTTGTGGATCATTATTTTGTGGATCATAACGCGCAGGCGGAGGCGTTGAAGGCGGGTAGGAAGTGGGACGCCATCGCGGAGGAGAAGCAGTTTGCGCGCATTTCCAAGCTCGCGCGTTCGGGGACGGATCCTGAGCTGGCGACGTTGATGGAAGATCGACCCAAGTTGAAACGTGCGTTGAGAAAGTATAGAGCTGTGCGTCGGAAGATACGCAAGGCGCAAGAGCCGACGTATCCGCGTGAGGTGTCCAAGTTGAAATTTGGCGTCAATCGCATCAAGGAAAAGATGGGTATTCACCCTCGCGTGGATGGTGAAGCGACGTATGCGCAGTTTCTAGAGTATTTAGATCGTAGAGAGGTGAGCAGAGTGTTGCTTTATGATGAAGGAAATACGGCAATCGTAGAGATTGGTGGGCCAGATTCGCATTTGGACGCGTCAGCGGATTTCTTGCGTTGGAAGGTGAACATTCCGGGTGACGCGCACGACGAAGTCACTCTGGCGTGTCAAAAGGCGTTCCACGTCACCGAGGCGAACCCGAACGATCCATACGCGATTAAGCAAACGCCAGTGCACCTGTACATGAACATTAAGCCTTGGAACATGGCGATTGATGGGGCGCGCAACTGGCTCATGGCGGGTACGTTTTTCTGGTTTATCAGCCAGTGCGTGAAGGCGCAGCACCTTTACGAGCGCTCGAGTGATGTGTTGAAAGCCAAGGCCAAGTTGAGAAAAATGCAAAACGAACGTGATGCTTTAGCCGCTCAGTTTGGCCGATCAAAAGCGAAGAAGATGAAGAAGAACAAGTCCACAACGCGCTTTAGCGACGTCGCAGGTCAAGACCTCGTCGTCGACGAATTCCAAACCATCATCAACATCATGAAGGGTGATCCGAAATATAAAGGTCGCGCGGTTGAGCCACCGAAAGGTATTTTATTAGAAGGCCCACCAGGGACGGGGAAGACTCTCCTGGCGAAGGCTGTCGCAGGCGAAGCGGGCTTGCCATTCTTTTACGCAAACGGTTCTGAGTTTGTCGAGATGTTTGTCGGCGTCGCGGCGAGTCGCATGCGAAACTTATTCAAGCGCGCTCGTTTGAATGCGCCATCGATTATTTTCATCGACGAGCTCGACACCATTGGTCGCAGTCGTGCGGCTAACGAGTTTCGCGATTCCTCCACGTCTGAGCGCGAGCAAGGCTTGATGCAAATGTTGGTCGAAATGGATGGCTTTGACAACAAAGAAGCCGGCGAAGCAGTGCTCGTGATTGGTGCCACAAACTTGGCGAGTCAGCTCGATCCGGCGCTTTTGCGCTCGGGGCGTTTCGATCGTGTGTTCAACATCGGAATTCCGCAAACCGCGGCGGGTCGCATGCCCATTTTGCAAGTGCACGCGCGCAACTTGAACATTGACCGCTCGGGAGACGGCAAGTGGGAAGAAGACGCCTTTTTGCATCGCGTCGCCGATCTCACGACTGGCTTCTCCGGCGCCGAGATTGCGAACTTGCTCAACGAAGCCGCAATCTTGAGCGTTAGACGCAACAAAGAAACCATGGACATCAACGACATCGAAGCCATCTTGGAAAAGCAAGCCATCGGTCTCGTGAGCGCGCCGCTCGAAGACGGCTGGGGTAAAGAACACGTCGCCATTATGGAGGCGGCACGTGCGGTGATTTACTCAGCGCGCCCGAAAATCGCCCCCGACGTGCTCCAAGTCTCCATCCGGCCGCGCGGGTCGCAAATTTCTGGCGTCATTCTTAACGAGCGCTCGCCCGAAGTCGAGCTCGAATTGCACGCCGACGACGGTCCAGACACGTTGAAGTATTACATCGAATCCCTCGCCGTCATGCTCGCTGGGCGATGCGCCGAGTACGTCTTTTTCGGCTCTGACGGCATTTCCATTCGTACAAATGAAGAACTCGCGGGCGCGGCTGAAATGGCATTCGACATCGTCACCAGCTCTGGGTTGTACCCCGACAAAAAGGTGCTCCCGATGATGGATCCGATTATGTTGCACGAGTTCAAAATTCCCCGCAAGGGTATGGAGGATGGCACGCGCGATGTCATGACACGCGCGCACAAGCGCGGGATTGAACTCATTAAAGAGTACCGTCCACTCATTGAACGCGTTGCAAGCGAGTTGTTGGAAAATGAACGCGTGTACGGCTCGCAAGTGCGTGACATGGTGCAAAAGTATGAGGCGACGCTGGAAAATAAATCCACGACTCCCTCGTACGCAGATGACATCGTCGACGTGCTCACGATCACTGAAGCTTAGACAAACAAAAGCTGAGACGCACAGACTCAGAAGTCGTTTACTTAGAAACGATGACATTGTAAGAACGCAAAACCACAAATGATATGCTTTATAATCTGCTATGGTACGACGACAAAGGCTTTCTAACTATGGTAACATGATGATACATCTGTCCAGCACTAGGACGCGAGTGGATGATTTTTAACGTCGCGCGCGAGCTCAACGCGCCGCTCGATGCTCGCCGTGGCGCACGACGGACACGCTAGCGCGCACTTGCGCAGGGCATAGTCGCTCTCAAGTAGGGTCGACGTCAATGGCAAATCTAACAGTCTGAGTCGCCTTGTGCATTCGTGAACAATGCGTGTTAACTCGCTCCCGACGAGCCGATGACCACACGTAAACGCCCAACATTCGCGCGCGCCGCTCGCCGACATGGCCTTGAGCTCATCCGCGGTGAATGCCTTCGTTTGCACGCTCATCGCGGTATTCATGCCGACGACGAGGTTTTCTTTAATTTGCGACCAGATGGTTTCGATCGCGGCGCCGTCTTTCGCGGCGTACTGCGTCTCTTCTTCGAGAATGCGGTACTCAGCGACTTTGAGCGCAAAGCGACCGCTAAACGTAAAATCCAACGCGTCGGCGCTTCGTTGCAGCACAATTTGCATCGCCGCCGCGTGTCCCCGCGCCACGGCTCCGGATAATAATAATTCTTCTAAATTTTCAGTCGGTAAAGCGTTCGCGCGCCAAGATTTGATGAAATTTTCGAGCGCTAGCGCGCGAACACCCGTCGCGGATGACATCGGCTCGACGTACGTCGTCAATCCTCGCTCGAGCTCTTTGCGAATCAAATCTCGCGTCGTCTCCGTCTTCATCGCGAGATGCTTGACGTAAGCCAGATGACACGTGCATGCAGTCGAATAATCGAGCATTTTCATCGCCGTAGTCGTCGCGATGTGATGTTTGCGGCGATCGAGGCACGCGCCGAGCGCCGAGGCGTACAGCGACGGGTCGGCGTAGAGCGCGCGGCTGATGGCGTCCTCGAGCGCTCCATCGTCTGTTAATCGCGCAAGCGCAGCGATTTCAATCACACGAGCGCCATTCACACCAGATTCAACCGCTGTGCGCGCGAGTTCGGCGAGTTTCTCGAGTTCGTCGTCGCTTAAGCAGTCGAAAATGGGAGACGCGAGCGTCGCTCGAGCGTCGCCGTTTGACTCAGCCAACGCGTTTGGTTTCAATCCGAGCGCGCTCACGACATCGCCCATATCATCCGTGGCATGCGCTGACGTGTAGTAATACGTAACGTGCGCGTCCCAGAACACCAGTGGTCTGGGAGTCCATGACTGGATGACGCCACCTTCGCCTCGGTCGACGTCCCGCGCGTCCTGAGCGATGGCGTTGGCGGTGATTTCACCGAGCATGTGTAAACTTTCCACCATTGATGCCGACGACAATAAGAGCGTGAACACGGCTTTGACATCTGACGAATATGTATTCTTGGCGACAGATGCGCTGACGATGGCGGTCACCGCCTTGGCGGCTTCGAGAGCGACGACAGAGGCGCTCGACGCCGACGCCGCGTCTCTTGCCGCGTCTGCGTCGCGCGCCCGCGCGATGCCCTCACTCGCCACGCGTAACACTGCATCCACCGATGCTTCTAACGACTGCAACGGTGATGATGGTTTGTTCGTCACGCTCAAAGCTTCGAGCTGAGCGGCGATGTCTTCGCTCATGTCTGCAGTCGCGCCGAGCGCGACGGCTGTCGACGCCTCGCACCACGCGTGAAGCTGCGCGTGCGCTGCGGATGCAATCTCAAGCCATTCGAGATTGCCACGGCCTCCATACGGCGCCGCGGGCGCAGGTGTGCCGATGAAGTGCGCCAATACTTGCGTTGCGCCCCATTCTTCCAAGGCGAGCGCCACGAGCTCGTTCCATGGCTTTCCCGTCTTCTCGAACACCGCGCGCGCTCGAGTGAATTCTCGCCGTCTGAGCTCCTCTCGCACAGCCTCCACGAGCACCGGTGCGTGATCCTCGCGCAAGGCACTCGCGAGGAGTTTCAACTTATCGTTCGCGCTGACGGTGTCATTTGCAGTGTCACGCACCGACGACGTCGCGTCGCTGGCGAGTGTCCATTCGTCTTCACCGCCGCTGGCGCCAGATTTCGTCTCGGCTGGCATCAAGAACGACCGTAAAACATGCCCAACGCTCATCGCTGCCTCGATGGCAAAAATCCCAGTCGACGTCCACAGCATGCATCCACGCAAAACCACGCGCACGTTTTTATCGTCGCACGGAATAGGTCCCGCGAAGAGTTTTCGAGGCACGCCCGCGCTTCGAGGGACGAAAAACGTTTGCAACGTCAACATATTCTTATCGGTATTGCGCGCCAAAACGTGGACACACGCGGTAAATGAAGACACATCCGTGAGGTCTTCTTCCCCAAACACGGGTTCGCGCACCAAGGCGAATATCAAATCGTCCGTGACGTATACCGACACGGTGTCCTTTGGCAAGGCGTGCGTGGATTTTGGCGTCCCCGGCGCGTCAACGTCGTATAGCTCTAATAGGCACTTATCCACCAACGCCGCGATGAGGGACAAACTCGGCGCTGATTCATCGCCACCGCCATGCGCGCAATCGTCTTGCACGCTCAGCGCGACGGAGCGACCATCACGCACGCCGTATTCATCCTTGACTAAATGCGCCGCAAATCCGGGCGAACCCGCGGCGTCGGGCAACGACTCCACACGCACCACCTTCTCCACCTTGCCGCGTTCTCCCGACGCCACCTTCATCACGCTCGTCTCGCATTCAAGCGTCAACGTCCACACTTCACCATCGACTCCACTGATGACTAAAAATTGCTTCTTCGCTCCGCGCGCGAGTTCGGCACTCAAACATTTCGCGCCCACCACGCACGCGCCGAGCGGCGACCCCGTGGCGCCATCCCACAACCGCACCTCTCCATCTGCACCGACGCATATCACAACCTCTACGTCTTGTCTATCGCGCTCTAGGGCGCGATACCACCACAACGCGCTCACGGGCTTGGGGCCTCGACTCGCCAACACCCGAATCGCTGGAGACGCCGCCGCGTCTCGCACCAATTCCAAAATCGGCACCACATACACCCCACCCGCGGTCGTACAGCACGCTAAATACTCCCCAGATGACGCATGCGCCATAGCGATTATTTTCGCCCGCGAACCTTCGTACCACGGCGCAGTTCGCACAGCATTTGACGCGCGTCCGTCCCGAGCCGCGACGAAATTTTCCAACTGCGCCTTTGCATCTCCATTCGCACTCAACTCAGCGCGCGACGACCCACTCGCGCTCGTGGCGATGGAAAACCCATCGTGAACCGCCAGGCCACACGTCGTCGTCGTCGTCGAGCGCGTGCGTCGCGCGACGGTGCTCGCGCACGCGAAGTCAATCGCGCGACGTTTCGCCGCGCCGCTCGAGCTCACCCCACCCGCACCCGCATCCTCGCTCGCGCCGAACCCAAACATCGCCGCGATGCTGAATGATCTATCCAGCGTCTTCGCCGTCGCCGCGCTCGATGACGACGTCGACGACGACGCGCGCGGGAGCACGTCATCCGCGCTCACGCGCTGAACTACTCGAAACGCCGACACGCATTCCAGCGCGACATCGTGCGTGAAGTCGTCCTCGGTGCGATCATCGCGCGCGCACGCGTCGTCGTTATCATCGCGCGCGTCGTCGTTATCATCGCGCGCGTCGCGCGCGACGTACGCCTCGCGCACGTGCGCATCCATGCGTCGTGATGTGATGTCAATGTGATTCTTCCCCCACAATTCGGCGCGCGCATGCCCGAACGCGACGCCACGGCGGCGCTCGCGCGAGGCGCGCGAGACGCCGAGCGCGTGTTGCGCGATTTCCACCACCCCGACGACGCGTCGACGGCGTTGGAGGAGTACGGCAAGTGTCACGACGTGTCGCTCGAGCGACGTGATGTTGATTTGATTTCCAAGTTTCTCTCCGTGTTATGCGCGCGCGACGGCGAGCGGTGGCGATACAGCGGCGATAGGAACGGTGCGTCGGTGTTTTTACGCGCGAGTTCATCCAAGGAGAGCGCGGCGCATCAGGTACTGGGGGTGACGGAGACGCGGGCGTCGGCGGGGGAGATTTTCAACTTTTTCAGCGCCGCGGACAAGTTTGACGCGCATTTTAAAGTGTTGGATGCCATGTTTAAGGGTGGTGATGTGTTGAGTTATCGGTTATATGACGACATGTCGCAGCGCGGTGGGGACGATGGGGCGGACGCGGGCACTACGGGTGCGAATGACGATGGGCGGAGGCGTTTCGCGGAGCGCGGGCGCGGTTTGGGATTGTTTCATCGAACAAAGACCGCGGCGTTTGGGGAGTTGTTTGATCGACTGGAGCGCGCGAGGACGTCTAAAAGCAACGCTGTGGTTCATGCGCGCAAGATGAATTCGTCGAATGCGTCGTCGTCGAATGCGAGCGCTATCGCGGCGTTGCCTCGCGCTGAACCAGTCGCGACGGAGCGCTCGAGCGAAAATCCGCTCGCCTGTCGTCCCGGGCACGCCGTGCTCCGGGGCACGTTCAAGCTCCCATCCATCATCAAGGATCGTGATTTTGTCTGGGAGCAAATCACTATGCGTATGCCTGATGGTGCAGTGCTCGTCGCGGCGCAATCGGTCGAGAGTGGCATGGTGAATGCGTTGGCGCCCGTCGCCGACGGGCACGTGCGCGGGACGATTCTCGTCTCTGGGTACTACGTCGTGCCGAATGCCGACACTGGAGGATCAACGGTGTACTACGCCGTCCAAGCCGATCCGCGTGGGGCGCTGCCGATGTGGGTGGTGAATTTAGTCGCCCCGGATCAAGCGCAAAACGTCGCGCGATTGAGAGATTATTTAGACAAAAAGTCTTAACCGTCGACATTACATGTAGATACTAGATACTATCGGCATAATCGCCATCCGTGACGTCACATCCATACTCCGCGCTCGCGAGACGCGCAAGAATCATTTCCAACAACGCGGGCTCGTGCGCGGCGACGTCGACAAAGCCTCGAATCCAAGGCGTCGACGCCGCTCGGTCGATTTCATCCACGGCGTCGACGTCGGCGTATAAATCCAATCGCGACATCGCGCGCGCCGGCGCCGCCGCGACGACATGCACGCACAGCAATATTTCACGCACGACGCGCTTGAAGGTGCGCGGGAAGAATCGATGCGAGCGCCGGGACCAAGCGCGAGGCGCGTCGACGCGCCAGCAATGCGCGACGCCTCCGTCGCACGTCATTCCATGCATTTCTTCACCACTCGGTGACAGCGCGAGCAAGCTCGGGAGCGTTCGACGGTGGCCGCTCGTATCAGCGTACCCCAGCGGAGGGTGCAACGTGGTGACGATGGCGCCGTTTCCGGAATTAATAACCCAAACCGTGCCGTCTCGATGCGCCAGGAAAATGTTTTCACCCGACGCGCGCATCGACCCGCAGTCTATGAATACATTCGTCGCCCCCAGCCCTTCGACGACGAAACGGTTGATTTCTGCGCCGTCGTCGGCGTCTAATATGACTATTTTGATCGGCGAATCCGGCGCGGCGTACGTCGTGCCACTCACGAGCTCGGCGCACGAGCACGTCGCCGCTCGATTTCGGCGAAGCGACGCAACGCCGGCTAAAAACGTCTGCCGCCCGGGCTCTCGTCGCGATTGCCAAACCATCTCCCCAACTCGATCGTTGCTACTCAATATATTCACACACACGACGCTTTTCGCATCCGCCGCGACGGCGTAGATTCGAGAACCGACGACGTCCCACGTCCCGCGCCCGAGCGACGTCGCCCGGGAGACGCCGCGAAACAACGGCGACGCCTTGGCCCACCCTTCGATGCGTCCGCGCTCGCCACACGGCACAAACGGTGCGTCTCGTGCCGTGCCTCTCGCGGGCACGTGCCACGCGCTGAGCCAGTCGCCTACGGAGCCTCCGCGCGCGCACGCTAAAATCCGACGGCTCGCCGCGTCGCAAACGACGCCTATGCGCGTCACCGGCGCCAATCGCTCGCTCGACGCCAACCTATGGACACATTGAATATCAATAGACGTCGCCGCGTCGACGAAGACGCGCGCGGTGTACACGTACACGTCGCCATTGGCGCAGCCAAACGCGAAAAGTTCATCATCTTTCGCGCGCGCATCATCGTCATCGACGTAACACGCGCTCGTGACGCCACCGCACGCATCGATCGCGCGCCACACCGCGCGTCTCGCGACGCCACGCATCGCGCACCATCGCACGACGCCATCGCGCGCGTCGTCGCCGCCGTTGGCGCAGCCAGCGACGACGACGAAGAGACATCCTCTCGCCAGCGCGTGCGCCTCAAACGCCGACGCCGACGTCGACGGCGCGGTGCAATCGACGCACCGCGAGCGATCGAGCGCGTAATCGTCGCATTCGTACGCGCTCGCGTGCGCCGCGCGCGATTGCGAGCGCGCGCCGCGTACGTGGCGCATCGTCGTGTGACGTCACAGCGTAACGGTAAACTAACTTTTTGCTTTACCGTCGACGCGCCGTCGCGAAGAACTCGCTTCGAGCCGAGACGGCGACGAAGACGCGCTTTGTTTCTGTGTCGCACCGCGTCGCGCGCGGCGACGACGTCGACGGGGGCGCGGCGCGTGACGTCTTGAGAAGGGTACTGAAATTGTGCTCTGCATTCGAAATTCATATCCAATGACGACGACGGACGTCAGCGATGCCGTGCGCGATCGCGGCGAGCTATCTCCGCCTGTATCGTTGACGCTGTCGTCATCGTCGTTTCCGCGCGCGGCCGCGGTCGACGGCGGGGTGTCATCTTTTGCGAAGCGCTCGAGGACGTTGGCGAGGACCAACTCTGTATTTAAGTCGTTTCGACGACGCGCGACGACGCTCGCGCGAAGGCGCGATAATGGCGATGGTGCTGATGATTCATCCCGACGGGCGGCGCTGGTGTTGCACGGATGGCGATCGAACGCGTCGGTGAGCGCGACGCACGTCGCGCGGTTGCGGTTGTTGGCTCGATTTGAGCGCGCGCACTGTGTGGATGGCGCGGTGGCGGCGAACGCCGCCGCCGATGACGCCACCGCGGCGTTGTTCGATGGGCCTTGGTTTTCGTGGGTCGACGCCGCGCGAGATGTGGATTTGGATGGGGACACGCGCGCTTTGGAGGAGGAATTGGTGCGTTCGTTGCGAGCGGTGGTCAAGTTTACGTCGCAGCGCGAGCCGTACGAGTGCGTGGTGGGATTTTCGCAAGGCGGTGCCGTGGCGACGTTGCTCTCGCATCCAGACGTGCTCCAGGCGCTCGGTGTGCCCGTCGGTTGCGCGTTGTGGAAACGCGCCATCATCGTGTGTGGCGGGTCGAGCGCGTTGATTACGCTCGCCGAACGGGCGCTCGGGTTGGATTTGTCCAGCGAGGCAAAGACGACGTCGCTCGTGCCGTCGTTGCATGTGTTCGGATTTCAAGATGCATTCAAGCCGCAAGGCGAAGAACTCATGAAGTTATTCGCCACGGCGTCGATGGATAAACGCGAGCTCATTCGACATTGCGTGTATTTCGACGGCGGACATGGCGTACCCGCCGCGCTCAAGGATGACGACGCGTTTCATCGGGAAATCGACGCGTGGATGGAGATTCAATCGACGCCGAACGTGTACGAGCGCGATGAAATTATCAGTGAATATGCAAGTTGGGACGTCGTTCAGGATTTGAATTACCGCTCTGAGAAGCTACCGAAAGGGCAACGCGCGGTGGATACCAAGCAAAAGACGACGGACGCGGACGACGCCGAGCGTGGGGAAGGCGAGCCGGCGCCAACCACCATTGTGACCGCGTACGATACGGCGAACGCGCTGATGTTCAAGAAACCGCCTACAGTACAAACGATATGCACGCCAAGTGGGAGTGCGCTGTCGTTTGATACCAACTGCGCGTCAGTCGCGACGTGTGACGCCGCGACTTCGATGACGAGCGTGACCATTCTTGAAGCCCTCCGTCAAGCTCCTCGAGAGTCGTCGTTGCTTCGAAGCTTGGACGAAACGCAACCCCCAATGACGTACGGTTCATTGCTTGACTTTATCACGAACGGTGATGGTGACTTGCGTAAAATTTCTGCCAAGCCAAACGACGTCGTGGCGTATAATGTTCCACCAGGCCCAGTCGGCGCGGTGGCTTTTCTCTCCATTGCTTCTCAATGCACCGCCGTGCCCCTCGACCCTGGCATCGCTGAAGACGATGCATACGAAGCGCTCACTTCATGCGGCGTGACGCGCGTGATTATTTTCCGAGGAACGGGATCGGACGCAGCCGAAAAGGCTGCGAGGCGAGCCAACATTTCCATCGCGTGGTTCGCCGTGTCTGAAGACGCATCGCGACCCGCCGGGACGTACGCACCTGAAGTATCTGAAGAAGATTCCTCCAGCGCACAACGTCTCGAGCTCAGGTGTGACTCCATTGGATTACTTTTGCGCACTTCAGGTACGACATCAAAGGCGAAAGTCGTGCCTTTACTCGTCGGCGCGCTCACATCCAACGGCGCAGCTCTGGCCAAATCTTTGGAACTCACCCACAAAGACGTGTGCATCAACGCCATGCCGCTCTTCCACATCGGTGGTCTATCGTGCTCCATACTAGCCACGATCGCAGCCAAGGCGAGCGTGATTTGCTGTATGAAGTTTGACGCCAAGGCGTTCTACGACGCCATCACGTCTTCGACGTCGCGCGCCCCGCCGACGTGGTACTCCGCCATCCCCACCATTCACATCACCGTGCTCCAATACGGTAAGGCTGTGTCCGGCGGCTCGCCCCCGTCGCATTCGCTGCGATTCATCCGCTCTGGCGCCGCCGCGCTGAGTCACGCCGATGCTGAAAAGCTGCACGATTTTTGGCGCGCGCCCGTCGTGCCCACGTACAGCATGAGCGAGCAAATGCCAATTTCCGGGAAGAGCATCAACCTCCCGCTCCACGAGCGCGCCGACACGGTTGGTCAACCTCTGATCTGCTCCGTCGCGCTCGTGTCCGACGGTTCGTGTCTCCCCACAGCACCGTTCGGGCAACAAGGCGAGCTCGTCGTCAGCGGCGACAACGTCATGCGCGGGTACGCAAACGCTGAAGAAGCAAACAACAAAACGTACCTGTACATTGGCGACAAGCGATACTTGCGCACGGGCGACATTGCGAAACTCGACGCCGATGGGTTTATTTATCTCACAGGTCGCAGTAAAGAGCTCATCAAGCGCGGCGGTGAGCAGGTGAGTCCATTGAAGGTTGAAGCCGTGCTCGCGCAGCATCCCGCGGTGCGCGTCGCCGTCGTCTTTGGCGTGCCTTCGCCGTTATGGGGCGAAGAAGTCGGTGTCGCAATCGTGCTCGTCGACGGCGTTAAATCCGATAACGACGCAACATTAAAGTCCATCAAGGGTTTAGCGACGTCATCGAAAGAGTTGTCGCGATTTGAAGTGCCAGCGTATTGGAAAATCGTCGCCGACGAAGACTTGCCCAAGACGTCGACGAAAAAGTACAAGCGCGCGGGTCTCGCGGATATTCTCGACATGACCAAGAGCGCAAATACTCGCCTCGCGTGCTCGATGAAAAATTCGGGAAAGCCCGCGACGACGACAGCCGGACTTGGAGGTTTGCGATACTGCATGGCGGTCGGTGTCATGTTTAATCACATCGGCGCCGTGTGGCAAGGCGCAGACGAGGTCAATCCGCTCACGTACGGCCCCGCGTGGTGGTCTGCGAAAGCCACGACGTTTTACTTTCCAGCGACGACGTTCTTTGTGCTCGGTGGATTCACGTTAAGCGCGGCGCTGTACGGCAAAGAAGTCAAGAAGGGTACTTGGTTATCCTTTTATAACTCTCGATTGCAAACGTTGTACCCGTTGTACCTCGTGTCGTTGATTTGCGGCTTTGCCAACGTCCTCGCAGTGTGTCGTCCGGAAACCTTCAGCAGCAAATTCAGTTGGCAGCCGCACAACGATACGCTCACGCTCGCATCTGGTGCCATGGCGCAATGTCAAACGAGTCCCGTGGAGATGCCTTACGGCGCTTGGCTGTTTATGACGCTCGTCGTCTTTGGCTTGGGCTTACAAACGTGGTTCCCGGCGTGGCTTTTAAGTTCATGGTTCATGTACTACACCTGGTTCAACGGGGTGTATTACTTTATTATTCTCGTGTTTCCTTTCATGCAAAACGCTTTGGCGCGCGTTAAAGGGGACGTACGCGCGATTACAAAGTGGTTCGCCGTGTATACGTTTGGCGTCCTCGTCACGGGCGCGCTACTCGGCGTCTACTACGCCTTTCCGGCGTGGGAAGAACACGACGAACTCGGCAAAGCCAAGAGTTGGAAGGAAAACATGCAAAATATATATGCATTGTCTACGATGATGTTCCCACCATACTGGGTGCCGTGCGTCGGCACAGGCATGGCGGCGTACTTTTGGTACGACGCCGTGCGGCCGTACCAGACGCATCGTAAAAAGCTTTACGGCGCCATCGCGGATGGATTAACACTGGCGTTCATGGCGTTTCACATCGCACACTTTTGCGACATCGACTGGCCGTACCCGACGCATGTCACTGGGAAAATGTGGCAAGTCACGGCGGACGAACATCACGCGTGGGATACGGGCATTAAGCGCTACGTGTGGTCGGTGATGATTACGCGCTTGTATTCGCCGCTCATCGCAGTTTGGATCGCGTTACTCTCCATGCCGCAAGGCTCGGTCACGACACGGTTTCTGGAATCAAATATATTGACTCGTACGCTCGCACCAACGTCGTACGGGTGCTTTTTGTTTCATCAAATCATCGGTCAATGGTACTGGTGGATCACGCGAAGCAACGTCGACATCGGGCGCAAGCACGATTGGTCGTGGTGGGCGTATCCGAAGGAATACTACTGGTTTTCACCGCAACCGCTTCCCGTGGCGTGGTACGAGTTCTTCTTTGTCGTTGCACTAGTCACCGCGTTCTCGGCGTTCGTGGACAAGGCGCTAAATGCGCGATTGACGGTGCTTTGGATTAAAGGCGGCCAATGCGTCGCCCGGCTCTTCGGACGCACCGTAGACGCGTCCGCAAAGTCCGCCACCGGTGCCGCCGAAGCGTCGCCGGAGCAATCAGTCTTAAAAGCTGTCGCCGCGTTAACAGGCGTCGAAGATAACGTCTCCTTGGACGACTCGTTCGACGAAATCGGTCTCGTATCCGTCGGACTTCCCGTGCTCGTCGGCTTGATTAACGCCGAAGAACGCTTTACGTCGTTATCGCCCGCCGACATCGCAGGATGTGCCGATCTTCGCGCCGTCGTCGATATCGTCGCAAAAAAGCGCAAATATGCTGAATCCTCTGCTGGAGTAGGCATCGTTATTAGAGAAATCTGATTTGCTTTCTCTTTTTGTATCAAATGTTTTCACGTCGACAAAAAGTCCCAGCCGTCGCGTCGAAAACCTCAAAGCTTCACCCGCGCGCGACTTACGGTTTCACCCACGCAACCCATACGCGAGAGAAACGCGAGAGAAAACATGATCACCGATCGTATATCGACGCTGTGCGACGGCGCGGCGCCGATGCACGAACGTTTCAACGCGCTCTTCGCGTTGCGTTCCCTCGCCACTGACGACGCTATCGACGCCCTGCTCACCCGTCTCGACGCCGAACGAGAGCCGAGCGCGTTGATGCGTCACGAAGTTGCGTTTGCGCTCGGGCAGATGCAAACTGCGCGCGCGATTCCGCGATTGACGGAGGTTTTAGGAGATGAGCTCGAGGATGGCATGGTGCGTCACGAGTGCGCTGAAGCGCTGGGCGCCATCGGGCTCGAGTCTTGCCGTGACGCCCTGATGCGCGCGGTCGGCGACAACAAGCGCGAAGTTCGCGAAACTGCGGAATTGGCGCTGAAGAAGCTCGAACATCGCAACGCCGTGGCGAGTGGGAGCGTCGTAGGGAGCGCGAAGGAGCGAGCGAGCGCGAGCGCCGACGGGGCGACGCCATTTTTAAGCGTCGATCCCGTTCCTGCGATGGATTCGGCGACGCCCATGGATGAATTACGTGCATTAGTGTTGAATGATGACGCGGATATGTGGTCAAGGTATGGCGCGATGTTTGCTTTAAGGAATAAGTCGTACGCGAGCGCCGAAGCGACGACGGCGTGCGCTGACGTTTTGGGCGCAGCTCTCGCCAACTCAGCGAGTGCGCTGCTGAAACACGAGGTGTGCTACGTGTTAGGACAACTGCAGTCATCGAGCGACCAAGCGCGCGCTTCGTTGGTCGCATGCTTAGAAGATACGAACGAACATCCCATGGTTCGACACGAAGCCGCCGAGGCGCTCGGGAGCATCGCGGACCCGAGCACAGAGGATTATTTAAACAAGTTTGCCCATGACAGCGAGCCAATTATTTCACAATCGTGCGAGGTGGCGCTGGAAATCATGCGGCAAGAGCGCGAGGGCGTGATGTGTACCGCTGACGGCGTGCAATACGTCGTTAATAAAGATTAGATACCACAGTACTGTACAGACGCGAGCGTCTCGCATTCATCATCAGCCAACGCCTACGTGCGTGGCTAATTCTTTGTTGTTATTTATTATCGTTTTAAACTGCATTCTTTTTTGACATGAGTTCACGCTCGCCGTCCCAACTCGACAGCCGCCGCAAACCTTGCCTCACAATTCGTCTCGCGGTCCGCCACCATGGCTTCGCGCACCAACGTCAGGCTCCCACCCGAGGTCAATCGCACGCTCTACGTGCGTAACCTCCCTTTCAACATCTCTCCCGAAGAGCTGTACGACATTTTCGGCAAATACGGCGCTTTAAGACAAGTGAGATTGGGCGACGCCAAAGCCACCAAAGGCACCGCGTACGTCACCTACGAGGACATCTTCGACGCCAAGCACGCGTGCGAACACCTCTCAGGGTTCAATGTGGCGAATAGGTATCTCATCGTGCTGTACTATCAGCCCGCGAAGGCGGCGAAGAAGGATTTAGAGGCGAAAGAGAGAGAGATACAGGAACTCCAACGGCGACACGGCGTGAGCGGCTCGCAGGAACGCTAACCGTAGCGGACAGCGGATGTATTAGGGGGGTGAGATGTGTGTGTGTGTACACGCGTGCGGCGATGATGTGTTCGCGCGCGCGCGTGCGCGCGTGCGCGGAGCGGCGCCTTTGAGGCGTCGTTCTTCCGCGCGCGGACGAATTGTTTGTTTGTAGAAACTGTAGCTCAACATCGCGCGCTCGACGTCAAAAGACTCGATCGGGCGACACATGTGATAACTAGCGTCATTAAATAGTGCAGCTGACACCGCCCGAACGGTGCTGTGCGAGATGCAGACGACGGTGAGACGCCGCGTTTGGTCGCCGCATTGCATGCCTCGCTCGACGGCGAGCTCAACCTCCACCGCCGCGTCTCGTCGCGCGCGGCGCGCTGGAAATCACAAACCACCGAAATCTTCCCGCGGTGCAGATGCTGACCCGGCGCTTCGGTCGCCGCTCGCGCGCGTCGCCGAAAAGCACGGCGTCGAAGTTGTCATCAAGTTTCTCTCGACGAGTGCCCGAGCGCGTGCGGTGACGCTCGATGCGTGTCGATGCGCGCTCGAACGCGCGTGCGATGCGTCCGCGACGCGTGCGAAACGCGTTCTTTTAGCGCTTGAGATTGCGTTTCGCGACTTCACGGGCGCCATGGCGAGGTACGCGTGTCCAGACGTCGAAGACGCGGGACGGCGTCAGTTGCTCAAGCGCGTCGTCGGCATCGAAACCTCGCGCGACGACGACGCGAGCACGTCGAGCGTCGTTTTACCAGGACAGGATGACACCTTAGCGTCGTGGTTGCGCGCCACCGTGGCGTCGAACGGGCGCGAAGGCGCGGGGAAAGACGATGAAGTAGAGGACGACGCGTCTTCAGTCGGGACGAGCGCGACGTCTCGAGACCTCGACGGCGGCGGTCGCGCGGACGCGGGCCCGATTTTTGGCGAATTGTACGCGAGATGTCAATACGCGAATGCGTTGCTGCAGGCGGCGATGCGCGCGAGGGCGCTATTTGATGATGTAGATGTAGCCGCGTTGAAGCCCGGGACGTCGATGGAGAGCGCTCGAGTGGAATGGCGTCGGTGCGCGAGCGCCTTCCGTGCGGCGCAGTGCGAGGGCGAGGCGTTTTTAAGCGCCATGCGCGGGCAGAGTTGGATAAAGGGCGCGTCGCTAGAATTGTCGCGCGCACCAGAGGCTGACCGAGCGGCGATTGAGCTGACGCTGACGCACATGCGAAAGCGCGCGACGATTGGATTGACGCTCGCTTTAGAACGATGGAATCGTCTGGTGCAAACGTACGCGCGAGACATGCGAGACAACGAGGGCGAACTCGCGATGAAAATGAAACAATCATTACGGGAGTTTCTGCGAACGTACGACGTGACGGGAGTAGACATGTCCACGAAGGATATCGACGACGTCGAACGCATATGCGAGCGCATCGAGCTCGGCGGCAGAGTTCGCGAGTTCTTGCTCAACGCCATCAACGAATGGAACGCCGACGTCGATATAGACGACACATCCGATATCACCACCTTCGTCGTCGAAAAAGTCGACGGCACGGTCGATCGCGCGCTCAAGGCGTTCGCTGTGCGCGCGGAATCCAACGAAAGAGACGCGCATTTAGACTTTACAAACCATTTGCTCCTCGAGGCGAGCTGGGCGTTTCGCCGCGCCCGTCTCGTCGTCGCCGACGCCGCGTTCGGGGAGGACGTCGCATCGTTCGATCACGCGCGGTCGGCCGCGGCCACGAACGCCCTCCTCGTTGGCGAAAATCTTGCTCGATTACGCGCGTAGGTTGTCAACGAACGTTGCTCAGCCATAAGCCCCCCACACAGCGACGCGCGCATGCAACCAAGCACCCGCCCAATCATCGCCGGCGCAATCATCCTCTGGGCCGCAGCGCTGCAATACAACGTCTCCGCGCTCTCCGACGACGAACGCCGCGTCATCACGGGCGATAGCGCCGTGAATTTGTCCGTCCTCGGGTCATCCTCAGGCAGAGCTCCAGCGTCTTCGATTGATGCGTCTCGGCCCGCGCCTGCGAACGAGCGCATCGAGTGAGCGCCTGGGAACGCCCGCACGCTCGCGTCGCACGTCGCGCTGTGCGTCGCCGGCTCCTTCGCGCGGGATGGCGGCGCACAGCGGCGCAACGAGCGGTGAGCTCGTGCGTTTGGAGACGCTGTTGAGCGCGTGCGTGGACGCGGCACTTCGAGGATGCGAGGAGATTCGTCGCGTGCAACGCGCGCGAGAGGCTGCTGGGAGCGATGATGAGGGAGCGTTCGTGGTGACGCGTAAAGTGGCGAGCGATCCGCGTTCGGCGTTGACGGAGGCGGATGTCGCGGCGCAAAAGGCTATCGTGAGCGCTCTACGGGCGCAGTTTCCAGCCATCAATATCGTCGGCGAAGAGGACGAGAACGACGACGCGGCGCCGCAGAGTCCAAAGAGTTATACAGGTGATGCTTTGCGCGAGGATTTGTGCGCCGAGGCGATCGCAAAGAGCGGTGAAGAGTTTGCGCCTTTGTCTTTGTTGACGTGCGACGCGGCGGACGTGACGTTGTTCATCGACCCAGTAGACGGCACGCGAGAATTTGTAGAGTCGAGATTACACGCCGTGCAATGCTTAATTGGTATCGCCGTGCGAGGTCGCGCGGTGGCGGGCGTGATTGGATTGCCATTTCCAGAAGGTGATGTGGAGCGCGCGGAGGCGTGCGCGGTGTTTGGCATCGTCGCTCCGGGCGCCAAACGAGGCGTCATCGGCATCCACGGCGCTCGAGGCGTGCCATGGCCGATTAAATACGACAATCCAACCGCAGATGTGCGTTCGGTGAGCGGAGATTCCAAAAACGCCGCCCTCATCGCGGCAAAGGATATCGTAAAGACTGCAGCTTTGGAGAGCGGGGCGACATATTCGCACGGAGTCATCGGTGGCGCCGGGAATAAATTACTCGCCGTCGCCGAAGGCCGCGCCGAATTCGCACTCATGCACTTTGGCACGTCGCTTTGGGACACGTGTGCGCCAGAAGCCATCGTTCGCGCGGCTGGGGGTAAAGTGACAGATTTATACGGCGCGCCATTGATGCACGCCGCCGACGCGCCCGGCGGATTGGTGAACCAACTCGGCGTCATCGGCTCTGGTCCAACATGTACGGGAGCCATGGCGCACGACGCCGTGTGCGCGCGCATGCGCGAGAACACGGACTTGAAAAAGCTCATCGATCGATTCACCGCGGGAAATGCGTCGCTTGCGGTTGGGGGAGATGTCGGACAAGCGAGCGACGTCGCGCGCTGCCTAGGTGGAGCGCCGATGTCCACCGCCGACGTCGGCGATAAAATTATGCGAGCACTCGGTATCAGCAATGCGCAGACGGCGTTGCTTGGTTACTCTGCGCCTGAATATGACGCCGTGCGCGGGTTGATGAGTGATGCGTGCCGACTGAACCTCGAATGGTCCGACGACGACGACCCGGCGTTGCCGCGTTCGGCGTTTTACAAAAAGGTTGACATGGGAAATCTGGAGTATATGCGCTTAAAGCAAATCACGCAACCGTTAAAGATTGCGCGAGATAGCAAGAGCTACCGCGTGGAGTCTTCCTTTCTTGCGTCTGATGCCGCCAAGGCGTTGGAGTCGTCGGGCATCGGCGTTCCATTGTGCTATGCGGCGGATTTGCGACCACGAGACGACGATCCCATTGAAAGCAAATTTTCATTGCTTCTCGAAGATTTCCACCCCGATGACGGCTGGTTACAAGAGCGCATGCTCAAGCCCGACCAGGCAAAGTGCGCCCTTGAAGCTTTAGCGCGCATGCACGCGTTTTTCCTTCCTGGGAGTCGCTACCGACGGTCATCCACAGACGCGGACGCCGAGCTCCGGGCGACGGTGTGGAACTCGGGCGGCTACTGGCAACCCAACATGCAACCCGAAGAACAAATGTGCATCCTTGCCGACGCGTGGGAGACGCACATGAAAAACTTTGGTGATGCTATCTCGAGGGATCCATCAATGTCCACCGCGGACGTCGGGAGCGTGGGTGCGAGATTGCAAGCGCACGCCGTCGCCATCGGCGCTGAAGCGCATCCGTTCAGCGCGTGCCCCGGCGCAGGCGACATTTTAAAATCCGGCGGCGCGCGCCTCGCGGCGCTACATACCGTTATTCATGGTGATCCGAAATCTGGAAACATTTTCGTTCAGCGCAAGGGCGAGTCCTGGGATGTAGGATTGATTGATTTCCAATGGACTGGGTTCGGCTTGGGTGGAACGGATGTCGGACATTTTGTGTGCGCGTCGGTAGATCCCGAAGGATTAAGCGCCGATGGCAGCGCCGAACGCGAATTGATTGACGCATATTACGCCGCGTTTTGTGCAGCGGCTGCCGAATTCGGTGCGGTGTCGAGCGCGGAGAAGACGAGCGAAGAATTACTGTCGCGCGAAGAATTGCAAGCGCAGTACGAAACCGGCGTGTTGGACACGATGCGATGCGTCTTCGGGTACCAGTGGCTTCGCGTCAGCGCGTCTCCCGAAACCTTGGCTGCGAATGCAAAGAGCGTCGGGAGAAATTCTTATAACAAATCGCTACCGAATGCGTTATGGATGATTCGCACGGCAGATCAATTGATCAAGTCTCGTGAAGCGCGGCTCACCGCGCGGTAGCTTTTGTGTTGTTGATGTTTTGTTTCGTTTGTTTTTAATGATGATGATTATAATTGTGTTGAACTATTACGCCGCACACGCACGTTTACGTTCGAGTTCAACGGTGTACTTTTTTGGAATCGCGGCGAGTTCCATTTCTTTCAATTTACGAGCCTTGATGCTTTCGATGACGGCTTTTACGCGTTCAGCTTCGGCTCGGCTCGCCTTTGCCTCGGCGGCCAATCGAGCGTTCTCATGCGCTTTCATCTGTGCGTTCGCATCGATTTGTCGACGAATCTCGCGCTCGTGCGCATTGGCTTGCATTTTACGCTCATTTTCGCGACGTTTTTCGGCTTCTGCTTGCGCGAGATGTTCCTCACGCAAACGCTCGGCGTCTCGTCGTGCTTTATCGCGTTCTTGTTCTCGAATGCGCATCTTTTCATCATGCTGAGCCACGCGTGCCGCAGCTAAATCTTCGAGCATTTCTTGGCGCTTTTTCTTCTCAGCTTCTTCTTTCGCGCGCATTCCCCGCTCGTATGCATCTTGAAGCTTGCGCGCACGCATGGCATCTTGTTCTGCCCTGCCATCGTTGTACCGCTCTTGTTGCGAACGCAGCCGAGCGGTTTCAATCTCACGCAATCGACGCTGATTGTCTTCCTCCTGCGCCTTGGCTGCATCTCGCGCATCTTTCAAGCGTAAATACTCCATCGCGCGTTCGTCTTCATCGCGAATCGCACGTTCGACTTCGGCTTTACGTTCGATTTGCGCTGCGTTTTCAGCGTTGACTTCCTCAAGCAACGCCTTGGCGCGTTCGCGTTTGGCTTCCCGCTCCGCAATCTCCAACGCCTTGGCGCGCTCGAAATCTTCGATACGTTTTTTAGATTCAATATCGCGCAGGACTGCTTCATGCGCGCGGGCTTCTTCGCGCTCAGAGATCTGATGTCGCAACGTTTCGGCGCCGAGCTTCATCAACCGCGTCCGTTCGGCTTCCCGCGCCTCCATCTCGCGAATCGCCTCCACGCGATCGCGTTCCATCGCCGCATCCAGCGCCCGTTCCTGCGCACGCTCCGCACACGCAATCGTACGTTTTTCATCCAACTGTGCATCGCGAATCGTCATGCATGTGCCGAATAAAACCATCGAGTTCATTTCCCGGACGTCGGCGAGCGTCTCTTCGAGCGCTCGAGCCGCTCGAGCGCGCGTCGCCCCATCCATTTCCTCTCGCACCGTCATCTCCGGCGCCTTTGCATTCGCTTCACCCGACGAAAGTTTCATCTCGATGCGTCGTCGCGAGTCGTCGTGCGCGCGCATCCTCGCGCGTCGCGCTCGCTCGCTCGGTTCCTCGCGCTCGGCTCGACGCGGAGTCGCCTCCTCCATCCACGCCCCGCGCGCGCGACGCGCCATGCCATCGCGCTCCGCCGCCGTGACGCGCGCGAAACGTCTCGGCGAGATCGAAGACATCGTGTCGCAGTCGTGAGCGCGAGCGAGCGCGGGCGTCGGCGCGGGCGCGGCGCTTCGCGCGCGAAAGTGTGGCGACGGTTTGAATCCACCAAAAATAGCCACAGCGCGTGACGACAGTGTTAGCCCGCATTGCGCCGCGCTCTCGACGTCCGCGACGCGTCCGACGTGCTCGCACCGCCGACGACGATGACGATGCACGCGCCCGGCGCGACGACGCCGCACGCCGCGCGATCGTTCGCGCACCGCGCGCGCACGAATGCCGTGCTCTTTCTCTGGCTCGGTCTCATCCACGTGAACATCGTCATCCTCGCGTGCGCCGCGATGGCGTACCCGCACCCGGGCGCCGTCGCCGTCGTCGCCGCGCTCGTGACTATCGCCTTGCTCCCTCGCGCGCCGCCGTTTCCGCGGTTCGGCGTGGCGTTGGCGCGGAGCATCGCGCGCGCGGCGTGTGGGTACTTTCCAGCGACGTTGACGTTTGAAGACGAACGCGCGCATCTCGACGCCGCGCGCGATGGTCAGGCGTTCGTGGTTGGACTAGAACCACATGGGGTGTTGCCACTGTCGATTATATCGTTTGCGGCGTACTATGCGCACGGGGATGAGGAGGTGTATGCGATGAAGGGTGGATTCACGCCGACGATGCGAAGCGCGAGAGCGCTCGCGTCGGCGGCGATATTCAACGTACCGTTCGTTCGGCACTTGTGGACGTGGCTAGGTTTAGATCCGATATCGAAGCAGCGTATGGTGGATATGTTGCGCGCTGGGCGGACGGTGGTGATGATTCCTGGAGGCGTGGCGGAGTGCATGGCGATGGAGCGCGGCGTGGAGACATTGTATTTACGCAAGCGATTTGGATTTATTAAAGTGGCGATACAGACTGGCGCGCACTTAGTACCGGCGTTTACGTTTGGGCAGAGCGAGGCGTATGGGTACTGGCGATTAGGTCCACCGTTCGTGCCTAAACGCGTGGCGAATTGGTTGAGTGAGACATTTGCGTTTGCGCCGATGGTGTTCTGGGGAAAGTTTTGCTCGCCAATTCCATACGCGACACCCTTACATACGGTCGTGGGCAAGGCGATTCCTGTGAAACAAAACGATAATCCGACGAACGCTGAAGTGGCGGCAAAGTTGGAGGAGTTTATTGATGCAATGACGACGTTATTTGAGACGCACAAAGCCGCAAACGGATGTTCAGGCGCTCGGCTTCGCGTCGTGTAAGTTGTAACCCATATGTGCTGGATGATGATACAAGTATGCTGTAATGCACGCGACTAGGACGGGCGATGATGACGATGTGCAAACGCGCAGAGGTGGTACCTAGGTGTCTTCTGTAAATAGGAACTCGGGGAATTCTTTAGTCAGCCTCGCCAACATCGGCAACGTCATATTGGCGATGACTTTTTCATTCTTCTCCACTAAAACCTTAAACTCATCCAAAGAAATCGCACCATCCTTGGTTAAATCACAATCTTTAAATGTTTGATCCACCGCCATCTCCAACGCTTCGTCGCTCAGCGTCATGTCTTTATTTTGCTTCATTACAGACTCCAGCATTTTCCGGACGTCGTCCCGCTCGATGGCATTCGTGCCCTGCAAATCATACACCTTGAACGCAAACGCCGTCTTCTCCTCCTTACTCGCCTGCGGGTGAAATATAGACAACCCATTGACGAACTCTTCGAACGACAGCGTGCCGTCGTTCGTGGTGTCAAAGCATTCAAAGATGCGCTCGCTAAACAAGTCACCTCCACTGTCTCCATCCTCTTGCGCGCGCTTTCCGAACAATGCGAGCTGGAACTCGTGCAACGAAATCACATCATCGTGATCGATGGAATTGGACACGTTTTCGTATATTTTGTGCAGGACGCTAACCTGCGCGGGACGAAAGAGGGTGCGCGACGCGAGCTTGGCATAGAGACGCTCCTCGTCGCGCGCGGGACTGGAGCTCACGCACCCCATGGTCGTCGATCGATCGCGCGCGGTGTCGACGAGAACTACTGCTGCGTTGGCGGCGTGTGTGAGCGAACGCGCGCGAGAAGGGTGGCGTGGGCGCGCGGCCGAATGTGCGGCGGGTGGAGCGTAAAGCGCGCGCTTTGGTTCGGTGTTACAAGGCGTACGCCCCACATTTGGCGACGGTTGCTAGAAGAAATGAAGAAGGTTGAACAAGGCATCGACGATTCCATCGGAGGCGCCCCAATCAGCGCGTGACATCAGCTCGTCGTCTAGCGCCGCATCGCCGAGGGCGCCAGTTTCTGCGACGCGTGAAAACCAAATTTGCGCCGCGACCAAAGCGCCGATGGCTGCTGTTTTCGCATTCACTGCATTCGGAGAGCTGATGATGGCGTCTGGAATTTGGCATGCGTGCATCGTGCTCACGTGCTCGCCCTCGTCGTCACGAATATTGCTAAAGACGTCGTACATGGATTTGATTTCTGGTCGGCGCGAGCGCACCTCTCGACTCGTTTGGAATTCATCAAACAGGAATAAATCCGCGCCTTGGTAGTACTCGCGCGCGATGCGCGCCGGAGGCATGGATTTCAAAATCTCTTCGTTTTGGTCCACGAATTGCGCGTACGTGTCCACGGCGTGCGCCTCGATGAGTTCGCTGAAATTGTACGCCAACGCTGGGCTCACCAGCCACATCGTAATCAGAATGATGTAATACGCGAGCGCCGCGTGCTGACCCAAAAATCGATCCCTCCAAAGCGCGTCACCGCCGAGAGATTCCATGATGAGCAAGTGGTGATACTCGTTCCACTCCTCCGCAAAGTGCACGCGTCGAAGTTCAGAGCCGCGCCGCCACCATCCCAAGATTTCGTATAGCGTCAACATCGATGTGTATGAAAAATACGGCATGCGCGCAACCGTTTCCAAAAACCAAAAACGCTGAATCGGTCTCGTATCGTCAAACATCTTATCCAACATCACGCAAAGCGCCAGATACGGTGCCTTAATCACCCAAGGCGCGGCGACTTGCTCGCGATTCGCCTCTCGATCCCAAATCGCGTCGGCGTCCAAACGTAACGCGTCCAATTTTGCCCGCAACGAATCCGACATCTCCGCCGTCGTCCCACTCGTGTCCGGCTTGTCCATCGCCGGTGCACGAATTTCCGTCACCATTGCTCGAAGTTCTTTTACGAAATTATCGCTCGCCATTGCGCCTAACCCCTTCGGCACCCCTTGCGCCTCTACGTCGATGTAACAGCCGCCGTAATACGACCGCTCGCACCCAATCTCATCCGTCGAACCAAACGCCCCGGCGTTCGCCTCGCTCGCCGCGTTCTTCTCCATCTCTCGTATCGACAGCGCAGCGGTGGCGTACGCGAGTTCGGCGCTCGCGAGGGCGCGGCGCGCGGCGTCCCGGGTCGCGCGCAACGCCTCGACGTCGCTCTCCGACGCAATCTTCTTTTTGACATCGTCCGGCACCGACTTGTCGAACGCGCTCGAGAGCGACATGTTCGAGCGACGTCGCGCGCGCGAGGCGGTGGCGTCGTCGGTGTCGTCGTTAGACGCGCGCACGCGCCGTCCTCGACGACGAAGAGACGCATGATGATGATGCTGATGTCCACGCGTTGGATAACCACCAACACAAACGTGGCGCCCGCATCGCGCGCGAGACGCGAGCGGCGCCGACGCGCGCGACGGTGCGCACAACATGACGCGTACGCGCGTTCGACGCCGCCGACGACGAGAGCGACGACCTCGCGCGACGGTCACGCGCGAAAGAATGTGACGAAAAGGGCCACACGCGCACCGCACATCATGACGCTCGCGCACACATACGCGCCGCGCCCGGCGTCGTCGCCGCCGCGCCGCGCCGCACAGGCGCGCCACAATAGACGCGCCACGCGCACGCGAGCGCACGCGAGCTCGAACGCGACGGAGACGCCGTGGCGGTGTCCTTTGTGTACCACCGATGCCGATGCGCAATCACCGTTGCGGCGCAGTGACAATGGGAAAACGTTGCAATGTTCGCGCGCCTCGCACGCGTTCGACGCGCACAAGACTGGATACGTGAATTTATTGCCGACCAAGTCAAAGGCGAGCGGGGACGGGGGTGGGCAGCTCAGGGCGAGGCGAGAGTTTTTGTCGAGCGGGGCGTACGCGGAGCTCGCCGAGGCTGCGGCGGCGAGCGCGCTCGAACCCGCGCTGCGCGACGCTGTGGGTGATTTGGATGATATCGCAAAGGAGGATACGCCGGTGAGTATTCATAATTCACCGCGCGCGAAGAAGCTGGCGAAGAAGCGGGAAGAAAGAGACAGGGAGCGCGAGAGGCGTCCCGCGCAGCCGCCGCTGAGAAAAAGCGCGCTTCGCGTGCTCGATTTGGGATGCGGCGAAGGGTATTACGCCGCGCGCGTGCGCGATTACGCAAAGGAACGCGCGTGTGCGGTAGAGCTCGTGTGTGTGGATGCGTCGAAAGAGGCGTGTGAGATGTGCGCGAAGATGGTCCCGGAGGCGTTTACGTGCGTCGCGGATGCTACAGCGACATTGCCATTCTATGACGGGACGATTGACGTGGTTTTGAGCGTATTCGCCCCTCGCGTGCCCAAAGAGCTCGCGCGCGTGTTGAGAGGAAATGGTCGCGTCGTCGTCGTCAGCCCTGAGCCCGAGCACATGAGTGAGCTTCGGGAAGATAAGGATATCGGCGTGACGGTGGTCGCCGTAGAGCCCGGAAAAGCCGAACGCGTTGACGAAGGCATGTCGCAAGCCGGGTTTAAAGTCGCAAGTCGTCGCTCGATTCGCGGCACAATGTCTCTCGATGGTGATGCTGTGGCTAATTTAATCATTATGGGACCGTCGGGGTATCATAACGATGCGGAGGCGATTGAAAAGGTGCGCGCCAGGGCGGAGCCGCGCGACGTCACCAAGGCGTTTACGTTGACGGTTTATGAAAAATAATAAAAATATATTGACGAGTAGAGCGTAGATTGTAGAGTGTAGAACAGTAGTGTACATGTTATCATTACAAATCAATCATCAATCAATATTCATATCAATCCATCAGTTGCGTCGCATCTTCGTACCGTACACGGGCGCCGTCGCGCGGACGACGACGTGCCCGGCGTCTTGATTCTCCTCGTACGCCAAGCCAAACTGATCGAGCCAAGCTTTAATAGTCTTATACACCACGGGTCCTCCTTTGGAGTGAATACCACGGCCGGTGATGAGCTTCATAGACCAATTCGACGTCACGAGCGGGCTGACGCGAACCATTTCGCGTTCCAATTCCCGCACCGCGTCGACGCGCGAAAACCCATGGAAATCAATCACGACGTTGAACTCGGTGTCGTCGTCGAATCTCGGCATGGCTTTCGACATGGCCATGCGTTCTAACGCCACGCGCTTGCCGAGTTTGTCGCGAATGCGTTTTTCGAGCTCGGCGTCGCCACCTGTTTTACGAAGCAGACGCAACTTCTCCATTTCTTCGTTGAGGTCGTCCACCCACTCTTGCTTCACCAAGATGTTCGCCGCCCGTCGCGCGGCGAGCATGGAACTCGCGCGATCACCCTGTAACGATGTCCACTGGCGCACCGCGTGCTCGACATGTGGACGACCACGAATGGCGGGACCGTCGGATTTAAAGTACGCCCCGACGCCGACGTGACCGTAGCCGTAATTGCCCCGCGACATGCCCGCGCAGCGAAACCCGAGCTCAATCGCCGGCGTTGACGGCTCGTCCACATCCTTTGTCGGCGGCGTCGGCGGCTTCTTCTTAGTTGGAATAATGTTTAGATTTTGTGAGAGAAGGGTACTTTCAATCATGTATGCGGCGATTTCTTTTGAGCATCCGCTTTCGACGTACCGTTCGTGAATCCACTCCGTGTCTTGGCCTTCAAACATTTCACACAATTCAATATACTCTTGCTCTTGACTCGCCGCTTGAGCATTCGAGCCGTAACTCGCGGCGCGAAACAACTCGTGCGCGTCCAAGGATGCAGACTTCGACGTCGACGCTGGAAAGCTTTCGTCGTAGAAATTAGAGTCGTCATCGTCGGAATCGTCAGAGTCGTCGTACGATTCCACATCCGAACCGTCGTTATCCAAACTATACCCATCCGAATCGTACGTCTCATCTAAATCCGCGCACGTATCATCAATCGCCGACGACTTGACGTATCGAACACCGCTCACGCTCGCGCCGTACGGCCCCACGCGCATCGCCTCGCGCACTTCATCCATCGACCTCGCGACCCATCGCACCGAAGCGTCGCTCGCGTCGCACATCATCACCCCTAACGTTCCCTCAAGCACACGCTCCGCCCCGATCGCCGCCAGCGGCAACGCCGTCCCATTCGCCACCGCGCGCGCCAACACGTCCCCACACACCGACCACGACGCGTGTTCCGCGACGTACACCGACACGTGCGGCGTCGCGTGCGCCACGGCGATACCAAACAGAAACTGCGCTTCGGTGAAATCAACGCCTATAACGAACGCCTGCGCGTCCGCCTCGCCCTCACCGCTCGCCACCGTGACGGCATTAAACGTCACCGTCGCATCGTGCGAAGCATCGAGCGGGAACGCGGCGAGATCGCGGCTCGAAGGCGCGTACACGCACGTCACGTGGTCACCCGAGAGCTTACACCCTTGCGGCGTGTCTTCGCTCCCGCGCGCGTCGCGGGCGATCGCGAGCACGGCGGCGCGCGAGCGTTCGGTGAGAAAGACGCCGAGGTAGTGCGGACGCCACGCCGGCGGCGGCATGTATGGGGCGCCGCGCGCGCGCGACGACGACGACGAGAGGCGAGGAATGGAGCTTGGCTCGGCTCGGGCGTGATTACGCGACGCTCGACGGCGATCACGCGACGCGCGAGAGACGCGCGAGAGACGCGCGTGCGTGAGGCGTGACGCTGGCGTCGGGTTCGCGCGACGGGCGACATAGGGCGACGACGACGACGACGACGAAAGGGGACATTCGATTCAAGATTGTCTCTCGGAAGTGGTTAACAATTACGCGCGTCTTTGCGGTGGATTTCGCGCGGCGCGACGTCGCGTGACGGGAGACGATGTTACTCAAACGCGAGCAGTTGATGTTTTTAGCCGCGGTGTTGATTGGCGCGTACGGCATCGACCGTGGGTTGACCGCGATGGTGTGGCTCGCGGCGGCGTATTACGCGACGAGGCGCGTCGCGATTGCGCGCGATGCGTATTATTCTCTCTCGATGCGACGTTTCGGGCGCGATATATAATCGGGTAACGATGCGGTACTGATTGGTGATGTGTTTTCTGTGCGTGCGTAGGTTTTTCTTGCTCAAGCGCGCGATACGCGCGATTAGACGATTAAAGGAGCTTCGCGCGGCGGCGTTGAAGCGGTCAAACGAGCTTCGCGGGATGCTTTTAGAAGAATATAAGGTCAAGGCGTTTCAGAGCGTATCGTTGCGGTTGTTTGATTTACCGCATCAACCGCGAAGGATGCGGCAGGCGATGCGCATTTGGCGCACGTGGCGCGAGCAGACGAAATTGAAGGCGAAACTGAAGGATATTCGTGGCGACGGGTTGAGCGCGTTGCACCAAGCCGATGAAGAATGGCTCGATGCGATGTCTGGATTGTCTGGAGCCAAAGCGAACGAGAGCGATACAAATGTTGATTACGCCATGGAGGCGTTGAAAGCGGCATCGGTGTGCCGCGGGATGTCACAAGCGCAGTTGCGCGCGCTGCGCGCCAAGACGCGGACGATGTCGGTGCGCGCGAGAGAACGCGTCGGCGCCACGGTGACACGCGACGAGTTAACCATTTTAGTTGGAGGCGACATAGAATTACGAGGCTCGGTGGAATTAGACGTGAGCGAACGCGGCGGTGGCGAAGCGCGCGCGATGTCCACGACGTGTTCGCGGCCTGGAATGATATTAAATTCGCTCATGGATATTTTAGAGCACATTCCAGAGCGCGTTGACAGCGCGCGCGTCGATGAAAACGCAAAACCAGAAAGCGTGGCAGGAGCAGTAGAGGCAACAGTCGTTTCGAACAGAGCGATGGACGCTAAGGCGCCGATATCGCCGCGTTCATCATCCGCAGAACGCGTGCGCGTGTCTCTGACGGTTGGAGACAACCACACAAAGACGCGTGAACCGTCTCGCGTCTCCGCGCGCGCTGGCGACCGCGGCTGCGTGCTTGCCGTCGTGAGCATGGCCGACTATCACGAGTGTGCGGGATACATTATCGGCACACAGGGTGTGGCGTTGAAGCTCGCGTCCGGATTTACGACGATTTGTAAGTATCTGTGCATGGTGGGCGACATCAAGGCGTTATGGGTGAATCCGCAATCCGAAGACGCCGACGCCAAAGCCGACGCGCTGCCGACGAATTCCATGGATGAGAACGCGCCACTAGCGTGCGCTTCATCGTTGGTTCGATTTTTAGGCGAAGATACAGCGCAGATGATTGATACTTCAAAGGTTCAAGAGGCGCTGGAACGCGGCGGGTATCGTCGGCGCTCGAAACCGACAAAGACTTCTGGCGGCGGATTTTTCAGCAGCCGGAAATCTAACGCAAAGGCGACTGCTACGTGTCTTCCCGACTCGTCAATCGTCCTCGAAGCCAAGGTGTATCCACCCGGGGCGACGGTGCTAGAACAAGGCGCGTCGGCTGCAGCGTTAATCATCGAACACGGCTCGGTCGAGGCATTTTTGGGCGCCGTACCGCACGGTGTAGAAAAGCCACCACGGCCCACCGATCCAGTGTCACCTACTGCGTTGGCGCAGCGTAAAACGATGACGATTGACGCGCCGATTTTTACGGCCACAACTGGTGACATTGTCGGCGGCCATCTCATGCTCACCGGTCAAAGAAGCGGATTGACGATTCGCGCCGGCAGAAACGGCGCCGTCGTCGTGGCGTTGCGGCTCAGTGCGTATGCGCGTCTTGCACGCGCTCTTCCAGATATCCATCGAACGTCCGCTGCAGATTTAGCGCGACGCGTTCGCCGCGCTCCGAGCTCGCTCGTGTGGGACCGCTGCGGTGCAGAGATTGACATGCTCCAAGCAGGCGAGAGTTTGCGGCAACTCAATGGCGGCGTGCACATCGTTGTCACGGGGTGCCTTCGCGAACAACTGGAGGAATCCATCGCGCTCGCGCGTGCGAGTTCTTCAGGGAATTTACTAAAGCGTCGAACGTCGTCGGGCGATGTAAAGATGAGCGCGGCAAATCCGTTGATGGCGGCCGGCTACATTGTCGGCCCTGGGGAAGCCACGGGTGAAGATTCCGTGCTCGCTGAGTCCTCATCGATAGATTTTACGTCGCCTAAACTTCGTCGCGCATCAAGCGGTACGCCATCGCGCATCGTCGCTCGCGCCGTGCGCGATTCTCAAGTGCTGTGGATTTCCAGCGCCGGTCTGGACACGCTCGCACTCGCTGCACCGGCGGCGTTCGTCCGTCTTGCGCGCGGCTTGGGCTTGCGCGAAGCCAATCGAAGCGCAGCTCTTAGTTCCACGAATGCGCAAGCGTCGCACAACATCCCAGGCATCAGTCAGCCGCAAACGACGTCGACGCGCTCGACGGCGCCAAAAACCGTATCCATCATTCCTGTCACGGAAGGCGCGGCGTTAAACTTGGATGAGTTCTGTCACTCGTTGACGTATGCGTTGCGTAAGATTTGCCGCGTTCGCGCCGTAGACTCTGCATCTCGACTCACCGAACTCGGTCAAGCCGCTATCGGTCCGCTCGCCGAAGAAGCCGCGGCAAATTGGCTATCACAGCTCGAATCAGCGTACGACGTCGTGGTCCTCAAAGGCGACCCATTCCCGTCACCTTGGTGCACGCAATGTGCGCGACATAGCGACCTCGTGCTCCTCGTTGCGAGCGCAGAAGACTTTGCACCGCTCCCGAGCGAAGGACGCGCGCTTCAAGAACGCCTCTTGCACGGTCAAGGCGCGACCAAGCTCCAACGTACGCTCCTCGCTCAGCGTGAGTTGGTCATTCTTCATCAAGACGCCGAACACACGCCGACGAATACTAAGCTCTGGCTCGAAGCGTTCAGCGTGCGTCGACACCATCACGTGGCTATGCGAGCGCCAAGTGGTCTCGCGCCCGCGCACGCGGCGCGTCTGGCGCGTTCATTGCGGCAACTCTCCGTGGGCGTCGTGCTCGGCGGCGGCGGCGCGCGCGGTCTCGCCCACGTCGGCGTGCTCGCAGCTTTGGAAGAAGAAGGCGTACCAATCGATGCCATCGGTGGAACGTCTATCGGTGCTATGGTTGGCGGCGCATACGCGCGCGACCCGAGCGCATTGCTCGTGCGAGCGACCACGGGCAGGTTTGCAAAGGAAATGTCCAGCCTATGGCGTCGGTTGATGGATATTACGATCCCAGTCGTGAGTTACTTCACCGGCACCGCCATGAATATCGGCTTACGCTCGACGTTCGGTGCGACAAAGATTGAAGACTGTTGGTTGCCGTTCTTTTGCTGCACCATGGATTTAATCTCGTGCGTGCCCATGGTGCATCGGAACGGTACGCTGTGGCGATACGTGCGAGCGAGCATGGCGTTGGTTGGCTTTCTCCCGCCCGTGTGCGACACCGAACCCGGAGACGATTCGAAACTTCACGTTTTAGTCGATGGTGGATACGTAAATAATTTACCCACGGATGTCATGCGCGCACTCGGCGCGCGGTACGTCATCGCTGTCGACGTTGCGGGCGAAGGATTACCAGGACGAGCATTCAAGCCGTGGGGCGACGGCATCAGTGGCACGATGTTGTTGTTCAGATCGTTATTACCGCGGTGGCTCGGCGGTGGGCACTCGATTCCGACCATGGCAGATATGCAAGGGCAATTGCCATTCGTGACGGATACGGTTAAGAGTCAAACACGGCTGCGAGACGTCGACGTGTACGTTCGGCCACATGTCGCGACGTATGGGATTTTAGAGTTTAACAAGTACTCGCACATCGTCGCCGCCGGATATACGGCGGGGATAAAACTTGCGCGGGAGTGGAAGTCGCAAAATCCTGACGTAGCATTATTGCTCGAGCAAGGTTTGCAGATTCGTAAAGGGTTACTCGGAGCGAGCGCGCACAGGGCGCGAAAAGCAAATATGCCGAGCGCAACGCATTCGCGCGAATCCGATTTGGATGACTTGGCGAACGTCGACGACGACGACCATACCGTGGGTATCGATCGCGGAGACCCATTGATGGCGTTGACAGAAAATGCCTTATTGAGTGACTTTGAAGACGACGAGGCAGTGCGTCCAAATCGCGTTGGAGGCTTTGCGTTGCATCGCACGCACTCTGACTGCGCCAACGGCGCGGCGACGTCGATTTGGGGGACTCCCGAGCCCGCAAACCGAAGACGATCGCGCACCATGCACACCAGCGATGAAGATTGACTCAATTTTGATGAATGAACAGTACTATAGTAGCTAGCTAAAATGTTTGTAGTTTGATATACACTTTATGCGCGATTCGCGAGTTTCACGCGTACGGTTTGTTGGACGGAGGCAACGTTCCCGCGACGCGTTGCCGATGCCATTTCCCACCTTCATGCTCAACTCGTTGCGCATCGCTGGTAAATATCTTTCGACACAACGCGCAGTGCGGGCCAGGAGGGGGTTTCACAGCCCGCGGCGCGCGCGGTGCCGCATCCACCGGTCCTCGAATGGCTTTCGCGTGCTTTTTGCCTCGACAGTGTTCGACATACTGCGCGTCGCTCGTAAAATCCATATCACACGCATCGCACCTCGGTCGCGCCGCGCGCGCCGCCAGACGACGAGCTAATTCTGTCTCTGGAAGTGCAGGCGGTGGATTGGATCCTGGCGCGGATGCGGAAGACGTCGCGTTCGCTTTCGCGCTCGCGCCCGCGCCCGTCCCGCGCTTGCCCAAGAAACTCGCACCTTTCCCACGATAATCGTTCCCTTCCGGAAGCAAACTCTTCGGCAGAGGCGCTATGCGTTCTAAATCTTCCCCACCGACGATAATCATCGGCTCGTCGTCGCCTTCGGCGTCCCGCGTGGACTTTTTATGCTTTTTCTTTGCGCGCTTCTTGTCCTTTTTTGCACTTTTCGCCTCCTTCTTTGCACGTTTACGCGCGCGCGAGTCATCGGACGCGCTCGAACTCGCCTCTGACGCATCGCTATAGCTATCCTCGTCCTCCTCGAGCGCACGAAGCTTCGCTTCGAGCGCGGCGAGGTCGGCGTCGATCGCATTCAACGCCGGCGGGGCCATCGGCGTCGCATTCTGACGGGCTCGCTCCATATTCTATACAATGTCATGGTATCAAATCCCAAACGCGTCGCACCACGGTACATTTTATAAATGTAATAGCAATAAAATCTACACAATACGTAATCTCGCCCACGCGCGTGTGTGGCCCCGCCGCCGGCGGCGCCTGTCGGCACACCACACCGCGCCGCCGCCGGCATGTCGCACGACTTCACGTCCGCCCACGCCCAGGGCGGCGCTCAACCGCAAGTCGCGAGCGTATTATGCTGCCTGTGCGCGGTCCCGATGTGCCCCAACCCGGCTGGGATGTGCGTGGAGTGCATTCGAACCCAGATCGACATCACCGAAGGCATCTCGAAAGAAGCGACGGTGCAGTACTGCTCGACGTGCGAACGGTATTTGCAACCGCCGAAACATTGGATACGAGCGGATTTAGAGTCCAAGGAGTTGCTGACGTTTTGCATTAAGCGTATTAAGGGATTGCAAAAGGTCAAGTTGGTGGACGCGGGGTTCATTTGGACGGAGCCGCACTCCAAGCGGTTAAAGACAAAGTTGACGATTCAAAAGGAGGTGTTGAATGGGGCGATTTTACAGCAAACGTTTGTGACGGAGTTTGTTGTTGCGTGGCAAATGTGCGATGCGTGTGCGCGTACGGCGGCGAATAGTGATCAATGGAACGCGTGCGTGCAGGTGCGACAAAAGGTGGAGCACAAGCGTACGTTCTTATTCTTGGAGCAGTTAATCTTGAAACATGGGATGGAACAGAACACGATTGGGATAAAGAGTCAACCGGATGGGTTGGACTTTTATTACGGACATCGATCGCATGGGTTGAGGTTTGTGGATTTTTTGAATAACGTCGTGGCTATTCGAGCGAGAAACGACAAGCAATTAGTGTCGCATGACGCGAATAGCAACACATACAATTATCGGTTTACGTTCATGGTGGATATCGTGCCAGTGTGTAAAGATGACGTGGCAGTGATTCCGTTCAAGTTATCCAAAGAGTTTGGATTAGTAGGTCCGGTGATGCTGTGTACGCGAGTATCAAATTCGTTGCAATTTACCGACCCGGTGACGATGCGACAAATTTGGATTGATGCGGAAAAATATTGGCGCCAACCGTTCCGCGCGATCATGTCATCCAAGGGTATGATTGAATACACCGTGCTTGACGTCGATGTCGATCACAGCACGCGACAAGGGAAGTTGTGTATGGCTGAAGTAGAAGTCGCCCGTACGAGTGATTTCGGCGCCAACGACACGACGTTTTTTGCAAAGACACACTTGGGTTTTATTCTTCAACCCGGCGATACGGTTTTAGGGTACGATATGACGAACATTCAAATCGTCGACCCTGAACTTGAAAAGTACTCGGGTAAACACCAAGGTACAGTGCCTGATGTCATTCTCGTCAAGAAGTCATACGCCGAAAAGCGTCGCCGGCGACGCGAAAAGGGTGTCGAAAGAAATTGGAAGCTTCAACGCATGCAAATCGAGGAAGCTGAAGAAAGCGCTAGAAATAGATCCGCCGGCGATCGCATGGCACAAGATGAAGAATTGTTCTATCAAGAATTGGAGGAAGATGAGGATGTACGCGCGCAAGTACAAATCTTTAGAGACGACGCCGCGGCGGCTCGAGCGGCGCAAGCCACTCACGGCGACGACGATGACGATGACGACGTTCCGGAAGTTCCTATTGAAGAACTGCTCGATGAACTATCGCTTATGAATAGAACGTCCAATGACGCGGAAGAAGAGTATGAAGACGATGACGATGGCGATGAAATGATGGAGTAGTCTAGCGCGAGAGATTTTGTTTGATTATTATTGATAGGTACCGGTAGGTACCGGTAGGTACCGGTAGGTACCGGTAGGTACCGGTAGGTACCGGTAGGTACCGGTAGGTACCGGTAGGAAAAAAAATAG
>Ga0181552_10000071_pt1 | contig 63555 bp, 77 predicted proteins | sample 011ome_18_FD_130583 | JGI IMG/M metagenome (GOLD analysis project Ga0181552, IMG submission 130583) | Coastal salt marsh microbial communities from the Groves Creek Marsh, Skidaway Island, Georgia - 011501BT metaG (megahit assembly) | ecosystem: Environmental > Aquatic > Marine > Intertidal...
AGAAAAAAAAATTGAAGTGTTGTTGTTGTTGAGTGAGTGAGAATAAGAAGTAATAATGAGTATGAGATTATCAAAGTCGTGTAGTTATGAGTTGAGTAGTATGGTGTGTAAGGGTTTAGAAGAAGGTGGTGTAGGGGTAGGGTATTCAGATATGATGAGATGTTTGGGGTATGAGGAAGTGTCAGGTGTTGGGGAGAGTGTAATGAGTTCAGTAGGATGTGTATTACCTTGGTGTGGAGTGGTTGTAGAGGGAAATTGTTCAGGATTAAAGTTAAATAATGGGTTGCATACACAATGCAATAAATTAAAAGAGAATAATAAAGAATACTGCAAGAGTTGTGAAGGTTCGGTAAGGCGTAATGGAGGGCGTGCTCCATATGGTTCAGTAAGTGAACGATTGAAAGTGGATATATTAGATTATATAGACCCAAAAGGTAGAAAGACTATACCATATGCAAATGTAATGAAAAAACTAAATATAAGTAGAGAAGAAGCTGAAGGGGAAGCAAAAAAATTAGGATGGACTATCCCTGAATGTCATTTTAATGAAAAAAAAGGGAAGCGAGGAAGACCTAAGAAAGATACTAGCGCTGAAGATACTGGATCAGAATGCTCAATGGAAAAGAAAAAAAGAGGTAGGCCAAAAAAAGAAAAGGCTGTAGTGTGTAATAATGTAGGAGAAGAACTAATCGCATCTCTAGTATCAGAACAAACAAATGTTTGCAAAGAAACAGAACTATTGGCCGAAAATATTAATGAAGAAGAAGAAGAAGAAGAAGATGAAACTAATGTTGTGAAATTTGAAATAAATGGAAAATTTTATTTGAAATCTGAAGACAATATCTTATTCGATATTAACTCACATGACGCGATCGGAGTATGGAACGAAGAGACATCTGAGATCGGAGAATTGCCGGATGAAGATGACGAATAAATAAGTAAGTAAGTAAGTAGGTAGAAATCAATTTGTATTTTAATTAATTAAGTAAATTTTTTTATTACTGGTAAATGGTTATGTCACCGATTTCTGGGTTAGTGAGAGAAAATAGAGAATAAAATAGTAGAATTATTTAAATTGATTTTCTCTCTATAAAGGTAAAATGATAGAGTATGTCTCGATAATTATAGAGTAGCACCTTTGGTTATAAAATAAGACCTTCTACATAAAATTGAAATGTAAGGGCGGGGAATCTAAACCAGTAAAGAGAAATGAATACTATCGAATTAGAAGATACAAACCGATGTGTGATATGTGGAGTAGATATGGGAGCAAATAACCCACGACAACTTTGCAGAAAAACATATTGTGAGAATGAAGTGATAGAGAGATACAGTCTGCAAAAGGATCTAGAAGGGATGATTGAAAAAGGAGAAATATGTGATGAATATTTCTTAGCACCAACATTGAACATCAAGGATGAAGAAGTAAGTAACAATATTCTGGATAATTTGATGAAGACATGTGATGTTGATCATATAGAACAACATGGATCATCAAGCTGGGGGAAAACAAGACATATGTTCTACCACCACAAAAAAGGAGAATTCTACACCTTCTATTTGAGCGGTTTTATGGGGGATGTGCAAAAGCCTTATGGATTGAAAAGAGTATATATGAAGTAAAGATAGAGAGAAAAGTAGTGTTGTTTTATTAATAAATATAATTATTTTTTGCTGTATATTAAAATACTTACTGGTAAATGGTTATGTAACCGATTTCTGGGTTAGTGAGAGAAAATAGTCGATTAAATAGTAGAATTATTTAATTTGAATTTCTCTCTACAAGGTAAATATGAAAGAGTATATCTTGATGATGATAGAGTGTTACTAAAAAAAAGATATACATTATGACCAATAAATATCTTTTGGGATTGTTTGTTTGATTTTAAGCAAGGGTGCCTCTGCAACAAGGGCAGTTATTATGATGTCTAATATGTGTAATCATACAGTCACCACAGAATTGATGACCACATCTAGTAATAAATTTGTTTGTGTTATATAAAGATTCCATACATATAGGACAGTCATCAGTTTGTATGGGTTTATCAACTTGTAGGACTAGAGAAGGTTTTTCAGGAGAATAAGTAGTTAATTCATCAATAGTCATAGGAGTTCTATCAACAAAGTAATTGATAATGTTTGTTGGGGTAGTAGTGTCTCGAATTCTGCGTCTAAGCAATGTAGGTGGCGTAGTAGGTGGTGTATTAGGTGGTGGTGTAGTAGGTGTATTATAAATATGTATATGATTGATGGTTTCATGATTTGTAATAGTAGTAGCATTGTTTGAGATATTTCTCCATTGTTCGCATGTTCGTCGGTTATGTCCTTCTAATCCACAGAAGGCGCAGGGCATAATTGATATGAAATTTGTTAATATTTGTTGGGTATAAGATAGAAATAAATATGAATAAGTATTTCAATTTTATTTTTATGTGTTCTGATTTATTTGTTCTCTTACAAGAGAGGCAAATAATACAACAACAATAATAGCAGCTCCAATGATAAAAATCATAGTGTTTGTTTAGTTTGATAAATGAGATATATTTATGAATAAGTATTTCAATTTTTTTAACATAAAAAAAGGCACTAATTAAAGCCCTTTTAATTTTGTTTAGTTAAATAAGTTAAAGTTAAATAATGCAATATATATCTTAGGCTGTGACCGCTTGATTACCGAGTTGTTCGCAGATGTTCTTAATGAGATCATTGCGCTCAACCTTCTCGGTGTTCTTTTCGGTGGCCTTTTCAAGCTTCTTAGACTGCTTTTCAGCCTCCTTTTCAGCCTTCTTAGCCTCTTTGAGGATAAGCTTTTCGGCCTTCTCAGCCTCTTTCTGAGCTTGTTTCTCAGCTTTCTTGGCCTCTTTGGCTAGAAGAGCCTGTTGCTTCTTGAAAGCCTTGGCCTCTTCCTTTTCAGCCTCCTTAAAAGCCTTGGCTTCTTCCTTTGCAACCTCATTCTCAATCTTCTTGGCCTCCTTGACTGCCTCCTTTTCAGCCTTCTTGGCCTCCTTGACTGCATCCTTTTCAGCCTTCTTGGCCTCCTTGGCTGCCTCCTTGGCAGCCTTCTTGGCTTCCTTGGCTGCCTCCTTCTCAGCCTTCTTGGCCTCCTTGGCTGCGTCCTTGGCTGCCTTCTTGGCCTCCTTGGCTGCCTCCTTGGCAGCGATCTTTGCAAGTGCGGTGAGCTTGCGGTTCTCTTTGGCCTGTTCCTTAGCTAGGATGGCCTGTTGCTTCTTGTACTCCTTAGCACCCTTGATCTTCTTGGCCTCCTTGGCCTTCATCTCCTTCTTACTTACCTTGTTGTCCTGAGCGATGGCGTACATAGCCTTCATGAACTTGGGGGTCTGGTTGGTTGCTGACATGTTGATTTAAAAGTTTTCGAACTGTATAAGTTTTTGAATATGAATTTGACTATTGAAACAAAACTACTTCAATTTTTTTTTTTGTGAGTTTTTTGATAAAAAAAAGCGAGAGAAAAAATGAAAAAAAAATGAAATTTATTTAAATATGTTAAAAATGAGTAATTATTTGGAAGGCTTCTTTTTAGATGAAGATTTTTCTTGCTCTAGTCTGAGTTTTGCATTAGCTTCATCAACTTTTCGATTCAGTTCATCGAGTTGAGATCTGAGTAATTCCACAAAGAGTTCGTCCTTTGTTTTAGGGATAGGACTATTAGCTGGAGAGAACATTTTTAAAATAAATCGGGCAAGCATATTAAATTAGAGATGTGGTCTGTTAAAAGAGAAAAAAAACTTCAATTTTATTAATTAATTTTACAAAAACAATCTATTTATCTATTCTAGCTAAGAACCTTCCATCCCTGTGATTCATATGATATGCGCCAGGTTTTACATCCATATGTCTCTGCATGTTGCTTGAGAATTTCGTTGGAATAATCTGTAAGTTGATATACCTCGGAAAACATATTACTAACCTCTTTGGCTGTAGTGTCTTTAAATTTCTTAAATATATTGGGTTGGCCTTCCTTTTGACAGTTACTTTTTAAGAAATCAGCAATACGGTAGATAATGTCCGTTACACCTTGAACTTGAAGTTGGATGACATCAGCAATGTCCTTTTTCTTCTCATGTGCTTTGTAAGCGGCATGTACCTTAGAAGCGAACTGTTTGTCAGTGATCTCTTTATTCAAGTAACGGACTCTAATTTCTAAATTATCTACCACATTGTCCGTTCTAAAACGGTCTCCATCATGAGCCTGAAGATGGATAGTCTTTCGGATAGTAGTGGGGATTGTGCGGGAGAGAAATTCCATTTTGAGTATATCCTGACTGGACAAGTTGCTAAACATTTCTTTAGAGCCAAGTAGACGGTTAATGTATCGGAGGGCTTGTTGATCAGCTAGGTCGCGTCCACACTCGAAATCGCCGAAGTTTCTAGGAGCAGCGCCTCTGTTCTGCTGTCTTTGCCACTCATAGTAATGTGGGTTATGGACTCTAGTTTCAATAGTACCCTTACGCCAACTGAAAGCAGTATGACACTGAGTACACCACATCTGGTCACATCCTTCAATCTTATGAATGGGAGTGGTACACTTGGGACAAGGTTTGGTGTCCTTAGCTAGGAACTGAGCTGTAGCTCTGACATCGGGGTCACATGTATGTTCGGCATCGCGTCTCGTACCTTTGACGACATGACAATCGGGACAGGTCCATTTGTCACAGAGTCCGCACTTCCATTGGCTTGAGAGGAAGCCACGACATTCCTCGTCCGGACACTTGCGTCCGACAGTATCAGCCTTAGTATTAACGACATTACCCCCAGCTGCAATTTGCTGTTTAAGTGCCCATTTACGGCTCTGTAGACGACTGATTTCAGCATCAATAACCCTAACCTCTTCTTCCATAGATTTGATGCCCTTTCGGTTTTCGACAACGCCCATAGTAGCTGGAAGCAGAGCCTTTTCACGCTCTACCCCGACTCGGGAGTTCATTGCCTTCCACTGCTTACTGACCCAGTTCTTAGGGAAATTATCCGTTACAAATTTTCTAGTCCAGACTTTTTGACAGATGAAACTGCCATCTGGTTTTTTATTTTTATTCATACAAACGGTTTCGTCTTGGTCCAAGATGTAGGTTTGACAGCAAGATCGACATGCTGCGAACTGACACCATTGACACGAAACCTCTTTGTGGTTGGACTGGTTGAAGTCCTCGCAGCATATTAAACATGATTCCATGTTGAAGTTGATTAAGTTCTAGACTCGTACTGTGTTGATACGCATTTCCAGATTAGGTGAAATCAACTTCAATTTTTTTGCCTACACCGGTAAATGGTTATGTAACCGATTTCCCGTTATGTAACCGATTTCTGGTTAGTGGGTATAGGGGGGATCAAGGGTGAAAGGGGGGAGAGAGGGTGTTTTTTGGAAAAGAGGATAGTTCCGTTGCAGGGGGTGCCTGGTGGGACAGTATCTCCATAACAGAGTTCCGTTGAAGAGTATGACACTCTATATATTCCCCCCAAGTGCGATCATATCTATAATATAATTATATAATCATTAATCAAATGTGCAGTATATGTGAGGAAGAACCAGGTAGTCATTCATTCGATTTTTATGGAAAAACATCAGATGGTGTATATATGTACTATACTTGTCCTGCAGACGCAACAAAATATTGGGATACGCAAGGCATACTATACCATTATGAAGAAGTTTTAGAACAAAATAATAATAAAAAATGGAGTTGGATATTTGATTGCAGGGATTTCGGTATAAAACATTCTTTGGAAATAACAACAGCAATCGGAATTATAAAAATATTGAAAAAATATGAAGAATCACTATGTCAAATTCAAATAATAAATGCAAATACCATAATAAAAGGATTTTATTCTTTTCTATATCCTTTTCTCTCAACACAAACAATTAATAAAATTCAATGGAGTTAAATAATAATTATACATTTATATTTTTATGTAGGGGTTATGTAGTAAATGAATATAAAATAGATATATTAATTTAGTATATTTGTATATATAATGGGATATAAATATGGGGTATGGCTTACATATCCAAAAAATATGTTAAAATGTGAGCATATAGGTCATGTAACAGTAGCATGTTATATGAGCAAAGAAGATGCAATAGATTTATATTTACATATAGAGAGAATACTTGGTAGAAATATTGAAATAAATATAGATTGCAAAAATCCAGTGTGCTTTAATAAAAATATGTATGATGATGATGACAACAATATGAGTTCATGGGGATATAATGGATATTGTTTAATGTGGGTATTATTAAAAGGGATTGCCGATAATTATAGATGTAATTTCTCTCATCAAGTACATACTACTATGGAATATGGATACAATAACCAAAATTTCACTTTATTAAATAGTAATAATAGAAAGGTAAAATGTGAATTAAATGTCGCTGATATAAGAGATGATGATCCGTTAAAATGGAAACTAGTAGATATACCTCAATTAACACAGCTATAATCCATATTTTTAAACCAAAAAACAAATATTATAGTAGTGAATATAATACATAAATTTCGTTTATTTTTAGATTTGATAAGTTTTAAAAATAAGTAGAGTAATGAGAAATATAATGCTAATATAATAAGGATAAAAAATTGTGAGTATTCAACAAAACCTCTAAAAAATCTTTTAAAAGAAAATGTACCAGGGAAACTAATAAAGGAGGCTTTATTGTTATAATTATATGCATTAACAATTTTAAGATTTTGAAAAATATTTTGATTAATATCAACATCAATAAAATCATATTTACTACATAATCTATTCATAACAACCTGATCGTCTTTACATTTATTTTTAAATGTTTCTTGGAGAAATATTTTAAGATATTTAACATAACCCATATATAGACCAGTATTACCTATTTCATTATGTTTGCATGTATCAAAAACAAATTTATGTCCTCCTATTAATCCACTACCGGGTTCAAGTGAGAATATAAGTTTATAGTTATGTTGTTTAAATGTGTCGAGTGCTAAATAAGGCGATTTTTTAATTTCACTATCAAATCCATCTAAAAAAATAATAATTTTGTCATCAGGAAGATTTTTGATATGATCATATGCGAGTTGATATTTCATATTAAATCCAGTCCATTTTTGCCCGAATCCTAATACAGTAATAGGTATATTAAATTTATTATTAATAAGATCATTTAGCTTACCTTCTTTATGTGTGGCTACAGTAATAATTTCAAATGAATTATTTGACATATTTAATATAAGTTAATATAAAAATTATTATCCTAACAAACCACATGTTAAAACCGAAACAACACTACATATTCCACACGACAAAGGAATTTTATTATTATAATTATTAGAAGTAATAGCAAGTGTTTGTGAGCTAATTGGATCAGAACTATTTTTAACAGATCTCGTAAATTTATTTAAGGATCTTCTTATAAATGAGGGTTTTCTTTTTGAATTAATAATAATATTATTTTCATCGTATCCAGTAGAATTTGAATCAGTTTCATAATTATTATTATCATTATTAATAATATCAGATGGATTAAGAGTTTCTATTTTATTCTCGTAATATGTGTCATCATCACTATTAAGATCAGTATTGAAGTAATCATAATAATTAATATAATTGGTATTATTATTATTATTAGTGGTATTATTAATATCACTAATAAGAGGATAAATTTTATGAAAAGACATTTTATATATATATAATACGGATGTTTATTTAAATAATGTTAATTTATTTTTTCTTGTATTTAGTCATATATTGGTAAAAGAAAACAAGTGATGTAAGCATAAGTGATACAGCAAGACTTAATACAGTAAGTTGTTCAGGTATTTGTGCATTAAATTTAGCTCCTAGTGTAGCAAAAATAATATAAAATGCAGTGATAGTAAGTCCTAATTTAATATCAATATCGCCAGTTTTATAGTATTCCATCAATGCACCAGCCGATAATGGGAATACTACAGCTAGGAGTGTAGTTCCTGCAGCTTTTCTTTGTGTATCAACAATACCTAATGAGAGTAATAACAATGAAATATAAAATCCACCGGCAATACCTTGAAAGCCTCCTAAAAAACCCACACATATACCGATAATAGCACCTAGAACAAGTTTAAGATATGCGTTCATTAATATATATATATATGAAAAAATAAAAATTGAAGAACTTTTTGTAGAATGTATATATGTATAGATTGAATTTAAGAAATTTTTCAAATTTAAAAGGAGGGAAAGAAGGAAGTATGGTATGTTCGTATTGTCATAGTAAGGATCATACATTAAAAACTTGTCATATAGATAATGAATTAGGTAAGTTATTGTTGAGTGAAGAAGAACCGGATTTTAACTCAATGTCAATAAATATTCTAAGAAAGATAGGATTTGTGGGAGGATTAAAGTTATGTGGTGGAAAGGTACAGTTGGTATTACAATTAAAAAAAGCATGGTTAAATAATCGAAAAATAAAAAAAACAAAAACTCATTGTAATGATGATGGTGGAGAATGTCCAATATGTTATGAGGGAATAAGTAGTAGCAATTTTGTAATTACTAAATGTTGTCATAAGTTTTGCACACCGTGTTTTACAAAAACAATAATGAAAAAAAATTCTTGTCCATTGTGTAGAGAGATGATGATAGACGACAAAGATTACATAGGTGTAAAAGGGGGTAGTAGAGTAAGTAGCGATGAAGATTATATGAGTTTTACAGAAGGAGATGGACCTTTTATGAATTATATAGAGTATATACGAAGTAATGTGAATATGGATGGATTAGTAGGAGAAACAGTAATAAATACTGGAACAAGGGAAGTGTTATTAAATGAGGAAAGTATGGATTTATGGGATGTATTCAACGATAGTATTGTGAATAGTAGTGTGAATAGCAGTGTGAATATTAGTTAGATGATTAATATTTCTAGATAGTAATTAAAAATATTAATAAAATTAATGTTTGCGGGATTTTTTTCCTTTAGATTTTTTACGATGTTTTTTAGATTTTTGTCCGCCCATAAGAGTATTATTTTTGAATTTAACAATAAATTGATTATTTTTTAATACGGTTTCTACATCAGAAGTAGTTTTAGAAGCTCTAATTTGATTAAGAACAGATTTCATTTTAGCAGCTTTGTCAAGGTATTGTTGATTTTTTTTGTTTCTAGTGAGCTGTCCGATTTTGCCGGAGATTTGACTTTTAAGTTGAGAAACTGTACCGTTGAAACCATCAACAGTAATAGTTTGTTGTTCAAGTGAAATAGGCATGGGTTCAGGAGAGATAGGTTTAGAAGGCATAGGTTCAGGAGACATAGGCATAGGTTCAGGAGACATAGGTGTCATGTTTTTAGGTGTAGATTCAGATACAAGTTGAGATTTAACCATATCAAGTTGCTTTTGAATATCATCGACTTGTTGTTGAAGTGCAGAATTATCACCACCATATTTAACGCGATTAGATTTAACCATTATATATTTCTAAAATATATAAATTTATATTAACTATATAAATGTATCATATAGTAAATAAAATATTACATAAGATTTATACGGGAATGGTATGTAGTGGAATAAGTTGCATATATTTACATAAGATACATAAAAGTGATATATATTGGGATAGAGTATTTGATAGAAAGGTAGTATTAGGAAGTATAATGGGTGGAATGATTGGAATGTATATAGGGGATATATTAGAGAGTACAAATAAGAGGTGTAGTATTCCGAAAGAATGGAGGGATATGATTTATTAAAAAATGAGTGTTAGAAAAAATTGAAGTATTTTAAAAAGAATAAGAGTAGTATATGATTAATGTGAATTGAAAGAATAAATTCTGAAAAATGATGAAGGGACAACAAGTAAAGACAGCATGTGGATGTGATAAGTCTGCAGAGAAAAAGGAACTAAAAAAAGAGAACTGTGGTACATGTGCTATATGTATGGATGAGTTAGATTCTAACAAGAATTTTGCAAAAACAAATTGCGAGCATTCATTTTGTTTGACATGTTTAGTGAAAGCATTGAAGAACAATAATACATGTCCGATGTGTAGGAGTGATATAGAAGAGGAGAAACCATCAAAGACAAAGGCGCTAAATCTAGAAGTAGGAGTAGATTTAATTAAAGAAGAGATGGAGATAATGAACATTGAGGAACATGTTGAAGCTATAACACTGTTCGATTCACCTGGAGGAAGTTTTAAGAATGCGTTACGACTATTTGGTTTGTCATTAATGAAGAGTGTGATTGCGTATCAGAATGAAGATGAGAATGACTTAATATGGGAAGAAGATGAAGAGGAAGAATAGATTAGTATAATTAAATAAAATTTGTTGTTTTTAAAGACTAAATAGAGTGATTTTTTTTATAATATTTTGGAAAAAACACTTTTAATAAAAAATTGAAGTAATAAGTATTGAAATAGTAATAATTATAATTGAATATTGAAATTTCCAGATATAAAATGTCGAGTTTTTGCAAAGTATGCTTTGAGGCGGGTAAGGGGGAGAGTGTGTATAAGTCGCATTTCGTGAGAAGTAGTCGTGATGCGAAGAGTAAGGTAGTTTGTCCGACTTTGTTGTCGACGAAGTGCAATTACTGCAAGGAAGCAGGACATACGATCAAGTACTGTTCGGTGTTGAAGAAGAAGGAAAAGATGACTAGAAGGTTGAGTAGATCAAGCTTCGTGATTGAAAAGAAGGATATGGTTATGAAGAAAGAGAAGAAGAATAATATGTTTGACTCACTGTATGATTCAGAAGAGGAGGAGAAGGATATTTCTTCCAAAGGTGTATTGATTGGATGGGCTGCAGTTGTGGCGAAACCGGCACCGAGAGTAGCGAGTCTACCTATTAAGGAAGAAGAGTGTGTGGCGATTGCTCCTGCTCCTGCTGCTATGAAGACGAATGTATCGGTAAGAGTGACCAAGTCGTGGTGTGAAATGATGGATGAGGATTCTGATGAAGAAGATTGGTAGTTTAGATAAGTGATATGTAGGGGATTTAAAAAAATTTAAAGTAAATTAATAAATGTTTTTTTTTGTATATGCAAATTATATAAATGGGAAAATCATTAAAAGGGAAAATCCATAGTAAAAAGAATTCAAGTTTAAAGAAATACAAGAATATAAAATATGAAGAAAAAATAAAGGGGATAAATGTGTTAGGAAAAGCGACTGACAGAGTAATAGAAACAGAACAATATAACAAAGAAGGTAAGATAGAAGTATTGAAAAGATTATTTAGAGATAATAATATGAAAATACTAAACGATTTACCAGAGAAAGAGAAAAACTATAATAAGTTTGCGGAACAGTTAAAGGATGAATTTAAAAAATTAGAAAAAGAGAAGGATTATAAACCAAACGAGGATTATTATGATTATGTAAATCACGGATGGATAGAAGATCAAACAGAAATATTAAAAAGTCATCCCGAGTATTATGTAGAAGTAGATGATTTTAGAATAATTCAAGATAAGGTATATAAAGAGGTGATTGGTTATACAAACGATTACATAAAAATGAATAAAGGGAAAAGAAAGGCAGAGTCAATAGAGGCAGTAGAGCATTGTATAGTAAAAGCAGATAAGAAGTTGGGGTTAAAATATGCAAAAACAATAAAGGAAGAAGTAGAGAAATTTGTAATAACAGATGATATGTATGGATTATTAGGATATGCAAATAACGATGAGATATACAGTTGGCAGGCACCGATAGTGTGGAGTATTTTACCGGATGAGAAGAATGTAAAGAAGTATATAAGTCATTTAAGTCCTCCGAAATTAGGAATATATGATTATTATGTTTATATCGAGGATGAATCAGATGATGCAAAAACAAAGAAATTTAAGAAAGACTTTAAAGAGAAATATTTTGAATTTATAATAAATACCTTTAAAACAGTATTACCTGATGAATGGGAGAAGTATGATCCAATTGATGTATGGGATGTAGAGTTACAATTATTAGATGCGATGGGGTGTGATAAAATAAAAAAGGAAGATCCTGATTATTATAATGTAGTAACAAGAAAAGAATTAGAGAAAGACTATGGTTTTGATTGGGGTATGTTTGCATCAAAGTTAGGAAAGAGATCTGCATTTCCAGGAGAGTATTGGGAAGGGAAAGCAGGTTATGAAGAGATTCCAAATAAAGTAGTAGTATCAAGTTTAAATGCATTAAAATGCACAGTAGAGTTATTGAAAGACAATTGGAACACAGTAAAATGGAAGACATGGTGGATGTTTATTTTTTATAAACAATTAATAAGATTTGATTATGATTGGTGTGATGTATATTATCAATTTTATGGAAAATTTGTAAAGGGTCAGCCAGTAAGAATGCCTAAGGAGCAATATTCAATTTTTCCATTATCATTTTGTTATAATACATTTTTAACAGAGAAATATGTAGCACATAATTTTGATCCGGTTCGTGTAGTATATGTAAAGAATATGGTAGAAGATTTGAAAGAGGTATTTATAAAAAAGATTGAAAGAAATACATGGTTGTCGCCACCGACAAAAAAGGCGGCATTAAATAAATTAAGGAAATTAGAGATAGTTGTAGGTTCTCCAAAAGAATTACGAGAGGATCCGATATTAACATATAGAAAAGACGATCCATGGTATAATATGGCTTTATTAGCAGGATGGAAACGAAGTAAAATGATACAATTAGAAGGTAAATCAGTAATAGATATACCAGAGATAGATTGGGATGAGTTTAAGTTAGTAGGAACTCAAGCATATATGGTAAATGCTTATTATCGACCTACAAGCAATTCGATATATTGTCCATTAGCATATTTGCAAAGACCATTTATAGATTTGGGACAGCGTGGAATAGAATATAACTTAGCATACATAGGATATACAATGGGACATGAGTTAAGTCATAGTTTAGATGATATGGGAAGTAAGTTTGATGCTGATGGGAATTTAAATAATTGGTGGACAGACGCAGATAGGAAAAAGTTCAAGGAGAAGATAAAAGATGTTGTGAAGCAATATGAGGAATTTGCAGCAAGAGATGGAATAAAGTTTGATGCAGAGATAGGTGTAGGAGAAGATCTAGCTGATATATCTGGATTAGCTTTAGCGGAAGAGTATTTATTTTACTTTCAATTAGTACATAAGGATTTAGCATTAATAAAAAATTTATCATTAAAAGCATTTTATGTGTATGGTGCGATTCAATCAAGACAAAAGATATTTGATTCGGCATTACCAGCACAACTAAAACAGAATCCTCATCCTTTAGAAAAATATAGATGTAATTGTCCATTAACAAGATTAAAACTATTTAGAGAATTATATAATGTAAAAAAGGGGGATGGAATGTGGTGGCATAATACTGATACTATATGGTGAGTTTTAGGAGAATAGTGAAAATATAATTAGAATATGTGAGTAATTATATTTTTAAGGAGTAAGTGAGTTTATATATTTTTTGATAAATAATATTTTTTTTGTGAGTATTATATATAAAATGGCTAAATCCATGAGAAGATCTAAATCCCGTGCTATGCGCAGATCCAGAGGTGCTTCCGCATCTAAGGCTGCTGGAAGAGCTCGTTCAATGAAGAAGGCTGCTGCCAAGGGTGCCGCTAAGGCTGCCAAGGCTGCTGCTGCTGCTGCTAAGGCTGCCTCCAAGGCTGCATCCAGAGCTGCCTCTGCTGCCAGAGGTGCTTCTGCCGCCAAGGCCGCTGGTGCCGCCGCCTCTGCCTCTAAGGCTGCTGGTCGTGCTGCCGCTATGGGTCGTGCTGCCGGTGCCGCCGCTGGTGCTGCCGCCGGTGCCGCCCGTGCTGCCGGACGCGCATAAATTATCAAAAAATAATTTAAAATAATATTAATAATAATAAGTTAATATTAATAATAATAAGTTAATATTATTATTAATTTTAGTATTTAAATAATACTCTAAGAAATATGATTGTAACAACAAATATGATTTGACATATATATATATTTTTAATTGTATTAGTTGATGATGGTTGTAAATCATAACATATATAATAGGGTCCAAACCATGTTTTTGTATTCCATAGGTGTCTTTCCAATTTAGTTAAGAAACATCCTTTAAAATAAAAATTAGATAGTAAAATGATAGACCATATAGCAATAACAATATAAAATGTATATGATATAGGTGTGAAAAATAAAATATACAATGAAATAATTTGGAATATTAAATGAAGTATGAATACAATAAATCCATTAAATTTTGTATTATTTGAAATAATTTGTAATTTATTTTCGAAATAAAACAATAAATTTTTAAGTTGTGATTTAGTACATTGAAACATATTATAATGTACTAAATAAATTTAGTTATTTTTCTTTAAACATGAAAATAATAGTTTAATAATATAATTAACACAAGATTCTGTTTTATTAATATTAAGTTTGCCCTTAGATGCATCAACAATAATATCTATAATATTAGAAGCATCATTTTCAAGAAAATGAACAAGTTGTTCTTCATTCGTAACTTGAACAGATTCTAACTTTAAAATAGAAACAAGTGCTTGAATAACTAAGTCTTTTTGATTAGTACCTTTAATTTTAGATTTTTCAACTGTTTCCATACCAATAATAAGTAATTGAAATAAGTGTTGCTTATTAATTGATTCATTAAGTGGGAGTTGTTTCATAATACTTTCAGTAACAAGAGTAAGAATTTCATTGTTGGATGAATCAATAAGGGATGTATATTCAGGTGTTATTGAGACATCGATAGTACTAGCATTAGTATCAATAGATGATGTTTTATGTTCCATTATATATATTTTTAGTAATATTAGTTTTAAATAGTTTAATATAAATCTTGTATATATTGTTGAAGATAATTTTGCGAATCTTGAATATTATTAAATTTTTTATAAAATGAATAGTTAGAATTATTTAATGGCAATACTAAATGAATGTTTGATTTATCGAATTGAATGTTAATTTCAGATAATTCTTCATATTTTTTATTCATAATAATAGCATTATTATTTGTATTAATAAAATTCCAGTTATTATTTGTTAAAGGTGATAAAATATTTTTAAATGCATCTATAGTATTACTTGTCATTGTTTGTTATGTAAATATAGTATGGAAACTTTAAATGTTTTTTTAATTAATATAGCATGTATATTAATTAAAAAGTATTGTATTATCACCCGACGCAGGACTCGAACCTGCAACCCCCAGATTAGAAGTCTGATGCTCTATCCAATTGAGCCAGCCGGGCAAAGGTGTGTTGTTTATATAAGTTTTTTAGTTTTTTGTATTTTTGTATTTTTGTTTTAAAACGAATTTATAAAGTAAAATAATAAAGATTGTTCCTAAAATAATACCAAATGCATCAATAATAGGATTTTCAATAAGTTTAAAATGACCTTCCAGATGATGAGAAATAAAAGATGAAATAAATATAGAAATACTTGCGGCCATTCCACCAGTAGCTAATTCAGCCATAGGTAAATCAAAATGATATTTATTAATTAATTGTTTTTGAAATGTTTCTTCACCAATTAAAAATATACTAGCATCAACTATACCGAATATAATAGTAGATATAATAGAAATAATAAATAAGTTGATAGAAATCATATATAAAATATAAGTATTTAATATTTTTAAAATTTATAAAATCGCTCTCAAAAGGGATCGAACCTTTGACCTCACGATTAACAGTCGTATGCTCTAACCAACTGAGCTATGAGAGCTTTGAACAGTTTAATGACATATTCAGGTCACATATCAAAGAGAGGTCTCGATCCTCTGACCTTTGGATTATGAGCCCAACACGCTGCCTCTGCGCCACTTTGATTTATTATAAAATTTATTATGTGTTAAGCCCCACACCTCGCTTAACACTGTGAAACACTACACTTCTGTTATTTAACTCAAAACTTGTCGTAGCTCAGCGGTTTAATCTTGTTAAATAATCAGCACCAATATTGGAATATGTTCCTCCATTACCACGCAAATCCTACACCCGTGTATTAAGCCCCCCTTCTCCCCTTATCACGCTTAATACTGTGAGACACCATTTATTGGGGTATTGTCCCTCCATTTCCTCTGAGACTTCTGGGTACTAGCCCAAGGGATTGTCTCTTCCCCAGGTCTCACTGGGAATCGAACCCAGATTGCGGGAATCAAAACCCCGAGTGATGACCATTACACTATGAGACCATTGCAATATATTGCAATATATTTACTATCTACAGTTATAGTTTTAATTAAATATTTAAAAGGTAATAATTGCTGTATGTAGATATGAATGTTGTTTCTGTCCGGCACAATCATCCAAAGCCAGTTATTGCTCAGAGTGGGGTTCGAACCCACGCATCCGAAGATAGCAGATCTTAAGTCTGCCGCCTTAGACCACTCGGCCATCTGAGCATAATAAAGGTTGAAACTTTTTATGTGGTTTCATCACATATCACCCGATGTGGGGCTTGAACCCACGGCCACACGCTTAAAAGGCGTGCGCTCTACCAACTGAGCTAACCGGGTGTTATACCACTCAGCCATCTGAGCATAATAAAGATTGTTTATGGAACAATCAATAAATCCAGCTGTTCAGGTGCGGGCTCGAACCGCAGACCTTCGGCTCATAAGACCGATGCTCTAACCAACTGAGCTACAGGAACAAAGCTCCCTGTGAGAATTGAACTCACGACCTTCAGTTTACAAGACTGACGCTCTACCACTAAGCTAAAGGAGCTTATAAAAAAGAAGTACTATGTGCTTAATAATAAGTTAAAAATAATATTTAATTTGATTTATTAAATTGCTGTATGCACAAAGAGATAGTCCCATACTACCATTACAATATCTATTACAATAATGGCTTTATATTGTATTTGTTATAATTAAATAAGTTTTAAAATATATTGAAAATATATAATAATGAGCAAGGAAGATTCCTTAGGATTTAAAATTTTTTTATATTTTATTTTAATTGTAAAATTAGCATTTTTAGTAACAATGATATTAGGTCTTAGTGCAAATTATAAAAATAATAAAGAGGATGAAGAAAAATATAATAAACTAAAAGAAAGTTTGCATAATCTGTTTACACTATGCATGGGTATATTATTGTTACTATTATTTAATCCTAATACAAAACAAACAGTATGTGTAAAAGGCCATACAAAGGTATTTTTATTTATTTTTGGCGCATTGTCCATAATAACTTTGATTGAACAATTCAGAAAAAGTTAGTCGTAAAAAAAGTTGAAGTGTTTTTTTCGATATGGTTGTATGCATCTTAAAAAATTTCTTCAAAAATGGAGTTCAAAAGTTTCGTACAACAAGCCGGATTAGAGGCAAAGGAGTATCAGAGTAAGGGGGTAGAGTGGTGTGTATCTAGAGAGAGCAGTGACGAATACTGTAAAGGTGGTGTAGTAGCAGATGAGATGGGTTTAGGTAAGACCATTATGATAATAGGAACTATTTTAGAGAACTTTTGTATGCCTACATTAATTGTATTACCTGTTGCACTATTAGAACAATGGAGAGAACAGATTCAACAAACAACTGGGCATAACTGTTTTGTATACCACGGAGCAGTTAAAAAATTAGTAAATAGTTTGAATATTCAAAAAATTCCCATAGTATTGACTACATACGGAACATTAGTATCCGATAGTAAAAAAGAAAAAAAATTACAACAAGTGCAATGGAATCGTATAGTATATGACGAAGCACATCATCTAAGAAATAAACGAACAAAGGTATATGGTGCAGCTAGAAGCATGACTAGCAAAATAACATGGTTAATTACTGGTACACCAATTCAAAATCATATCAACGACTTGTATTCACTATTTGATATTTTAGGTATTAGTAATAAAGTATACACAAAAACAAATAATTTGCGATTTATTATGGAGAACATAGTGATGAAGCGAACAAAGAAGGAGGTGGGTATACAACTACCTGAAGTACATTACAATAGATTAATTACATCTTGGAAAAATGAAAACGAAAGGGATTTAACTGCAGATATTCATGAAAATATATCAACTGACAAAAATATGATGTTGGCGATGATGATGTTTGAACGAATGATGTGTATATATCCAGGATTGATAAACGAAAAAAATCTAAAAACGCTTAATGATATGGGAGTTGGCGTAGACAAGAATGTTATTCCTGCGCACAGTAAGATGGATGATGTGATCAAAAAGGTGATCGAGAGAAAAGACAATAATAATAGGAAGATCATATTTACTACATTTAAAGATGAGACAGATTACATCAAGAAAACGCTAGAGGATGTTGGTATGACTGTCGAATATATCGATGGAAGAGTTACAAAGCGACAAAGAAAGGTGATATTAGGAGATGCATTAGATGTGCTTATATTGCAAATAAAGACAGGTAATGAAGGTTTGAATTTACAGAAGTACAATGAGGTGTATTTTGTAACACCGGACTGGAATCCGCAAGTAGAAGAACAAGCTATTGCTAGATGTCATAGAATAGGACAGACTAAAGAGGTACATGTCTTCAGATTCGTAATGAATGGTTTCACAGATGATGATAGTAGTTCAAATATTGAAATGTACTCAGAACAAGTTCAGAAGGCGAAGAGAGAAATTGAGGAACAAATGTATGTAGAGGTAGAGGCAAGGTAGATATTTAATTATAATTAACTTTAAATAACTTTATTTTTTTTGACTTAAAAAGAAAAAGAGAGTAAATATAGTAATAGAGTAGAACCCATTTTATTACTATATTCTCTCGGTTTAGCTCAGGGGTAGAGCATTTGACTGTAGTAGTTTGTAAAGAACACTTTATGTAGTGATCGAAATGTCGCTGGTTCGAATCCGGCAACCGAGAATAATATTAATTTATTTTTAATATTATTCATAAAATTATTAAACAATAATATCATAGAAATTATCATCATCGTCGTGTTCATTAGTAGAAGTACCGATCCATTTCTTATGTCTAACAGGTTTATCAATAAGTGATAATTTTTTTACATTTTTACTAGCACTGTTATATATATGATTAATAAAGCTATTATCTACCCAACTGCCATCATGAAACAGTCTTAATATGCAAGGGCAACAATAAAATAAATAGCCCATACTTCTTTTAATCTCTCCTTGTTTTAATTCATCTTCTAATATAGCATCAATTTCTAAATAAGCAACTGATAATGCAACAATAGATTCATATATAGTATTCTTTTTTTCAGAAAATTTCATTTTACTTCTTCTGAATTTGTTCATTTCCTCTTCTATCATATTTTTAGAACCAATACTAAGATCATGTGTCTTTTCTAGAATATCAGAACAAGTTGACATACATTGTCTAAGTTGTCTTAAATTATTTCTATATAACCACAGTTTAATAGTTAAAATTAATTTATAATCTTCAATCATCTTTATAAGTGAGAATACATTAATACTGTATGCTGTAGGATATCTATTTCTAATTGTTCTTGGAACTTCAAATTGGTTAGTTTCTTTGATTTCCTTAATTTTTTTTTGAACATCGGCAATTTCTTCTAGAATTTTATTCATAAGTTCTTTCTGATGTCCAGTTTCTTCTGCATTTAACTCGATAATTGCCTTTTCACTTTCTTCAATTTGAATTTTTTTAAAATCATCAAAAAATGCATCTATTTTTTTCTTTCTCTCTTTTTTTTCTACTTTGTATTCTAATTCTATATTGTATAAATCATTGTGTAAAGAATTTTTATTAAATGAACTACTTGACATCTTAACACCAATTTCGTCTAACATTTTATTTATTTCTTCCCTTGAACCATTTAAATTACCAATTTTATTTTTTTCACCAGAAATACCAATAATGTCATGATCAATACTTTTAATCTCCGTCATTAATTTTTGTTTATCTTTTTTGAATTTATTTTTAAATTCTTCCAATTCCGTTATATTTGTTTTTACACCTTCTTCTATTCGTTTTCTAACATTCTGTTTTGCTTCTAACATTTTTTTTTGTTCCCTTTCTGGTCTTGTATTAAAATTAAATGCAGCAGAACTAAATAATAGTGATTTACCCGAAAAAAACATAATATGACTTTGTAATTTATCATATTGATGAGCAGAAATTTTATGTGCTTCTGATGCTGCATCTAACTTTAAATAATTTATAATTGATAAAAGAAATGCACTGAATGCTGTAATACATGATATAATAAACTGGGCGTTAGGAATTCTCTCTTCCGCACCACTTAATACTGATGCTGTTGCAGATATTAATATAGTAGGAATCATTAAATAATTTAACCATGTGGATGTATAGTAACTAGATTCAGTGTAAAGCATTTTCTGACTGTTTAAATAACTAGCAATAATATCCAAGTGAGTAGATGTTAAAGAGACTAAATTTGTAGAAAAAGTATCATTTACAAATTTTTTAATATCATCTATATCATGCCAGTTAATTTCTAATCTTGATAATATACCGACCAATTGAGAGTTTGTTATATCTTTATTTACTAAATTAACCAAACTATCATTCCATGATTGTAGTTTTTTTTCAGTACTATTATGCTCTGTATATTTAGTATCGCTTGTTGTAGAGTCTTCTTCAGAAATATCTATATTAGAGTTTAATATAACCATTTTTTTTTTGGAGTTGTGTTTTTTATTTGTTGTATATCTCTCTATATTTTCACATTCTTCTTCTATAGTCTTTAATTTACCCTTTAATTCTTCTCCACCACTATCACTATCTGAATCATAAATAGGTTTTTTATATTCATATTGAACATCATGTATATTCGTTTTAGTAGGAATATACATAGGAGCAGCCGTTGTTGCAAGATGTGTATGTCTAGTGTCAGCTGGAGTTATGTTATTATATCTAGCCGATCCAACTGATTCAGGTGATACAACTGGTGACGGTTGATAAATATCAATATTAGATCTAACTGATCTAACTGATTCAGGTGATACAACTGGTGATGGTTTATATTTTGTATTGGATTCATCGATATTAGTATTATCGGGAGGGGTTGGTGGGCGCAGACAATCCGTATCATTGACTCCTATACTAACAGGGGACTGTGCACGGGAAGACTGTGGTAAGGAAGTATTAACATTATATATAGTAAGTGGCTTACTCATAATATCTGCAAAATTTTTAACGTTTATACAGGTTGGTTCAAAATGTGTACCTTTATCCCATTCATCACTCATTAGTAAAACAAGTTTACCTATATATTCTCTGTCATGTTCATTAGTATTCTTAAATACATTCTGAAGATTATCAATAACCCAAGGCGCGGGAGTGTTAGTTTTGTAAAATGTATCTGGAGTTTGTTTAGAAAACCAATCGTGTAGCGATTCGACTAATGATGCATTTAACGGAAGTTGGTATTCTTCTTTAATAAATAATTGAAATCGCTGTAACCACGGAACAACATCATGTATAGGTGGGTCAGCAGGATTAAACATCAATGCGTCGGCGGGATTAGGTATTGGCATATAACTAATTTCATTATCGTTAGAATTGTCGTCTTTATTATCAAGTGTTATTGAAATATTATTATTTGATAAATCAATATCCATATGTTTATAAATAATATTATTATTTTATAGGTTAAATGTATAATGAAAACAATAAAAAATTATAAAACCAAAGGTTGGGCTAAACTAAGTCCAAAAAGAAGTGAGAGAATCACTATGTTAAAAAAATGCGGAAAAAAATGTTTTTTAGGTCCTAATAAAAGTTTTCCAATTTGTAATAAAGGGACATGTAAAATTAATAAAAAAGGTATAAATTCAGCATATGTAAGAGCAAGGCAATGGGGGAATGCTAAATCCACATATAAGAAATCAAAACCGCGTCACTCTAGAAAAACATATAAAAACATTGCAAATAAAGCAAAAAAAATGTTAAAAAAAATGTAAATTAATATATGAATAAATATTATAATGAATATATTCTGGTTTATACATTTGTTAATACCAATTTTTATAATATTAATGCCTTTATTACCAAATAGGTTATTATATAAAGTATTATGGTTTCCTATGATCATGCCAATATTATGGTTAATATTTGATAAATGTCCATTAACTGCACTTACTCCTGGATATGACGAGAGAAATAAAGACACAAAAGAATTTTTATTACCATTATTTAAAAAATACATTTATAAAGATATGACTCATAGAAAATGTGAACAATTATCCTTTGTAATAATTGGAATATCAATACTATTATCGAGTTATAAGTTATTAAGAAAATGTAAGATATAGATTATTAATAAATATAATATTATTATTAATAATTTAATTTAATTTAAGCATTAACTGCAGTACGAGTGGGTTGGGACATTTTACCGTTATAGTGTGTAGTACCACCTCTCATTCTCTTTGTATTTCTGGATTTGCGACAAAAGCTTCTTTTCTTTCCCTTTGTATATTTGCATCCAGATCTACCACGGCATGCAGCAGGACCCTTTCCACGGCATGGGGAAGCTCTTACGCGTTTAGCATATGATCTTTTTCTTGACAGACTGTGTCTTTTCATAGTTCTTGTTTTAACCATTTTATAATTTATATACAGATAATAATTAATTAACCTGTAGACCCAAATCCTCCCGCACCTCTCTCAGTGATTCCTAAATCATCTAAATTATCTACCATAATAACCTTAAAAAAATTTAGTGATGGATGACATATTTGAAAATATCTATCTAACGCATTAATTGAATAATTAGAAATTTGATAATCAATAATATCGATCATAGTAGTTAATGGACCTCTATATCCTTTATCAATAATACCTGTAGAATTTGCAAGTCTCATTGGAGTTTTACTAATAGAAGAGCGAGGATATAAATAATATCCTTGTGGAATATTACCAGACCACATAGCTGCATGAATATTTAATGGAACTTTATTAGATATTTTTTTAGAAAATGTCAAGTTTTTCGGAAAGGCTAAATCAAATCCGGAATCATGAAATGGGTCATTAATTTTTGAGTTATGTTGATCAATTCTATCTCTATAATATGCGCGTAATGTAGATTGTTCCATAGGAACATAAATTTTAAGTAAATATGGTGATGTGTTTGTATAATTATCGATAGCCATTTTATTTATACAGTAATAAGTAAATAACCTTTAAATTTAAATTTAAATTTAAAAGAAAATTGAAGTATTTTAAATGAATAGGTTCAATACATAACTAGATAACAGATTTCTTCCAAAAGTAATAATGCACCCGTTTAATCAGAGCAGCGCAAACGCAAGATTGTTGTGTACGGTGACGAGCCGTGATGAGAGATTTGCTACTCTTGCGATGAGTGAGGCAGATAAGTCAAATATGAAATACCATCAGCACGGATGTGTTGCAGTGGTAGGTGGTCGTATTATAGAGCGAGGATGTAACTCAGATAGATGTCAGTCGAGTGACGGATTTCTAGATAATACATGCAGTTGTCATGCAGAAGTAGATGTAATGAGAAAGTTGGATAGGCGAATTAATAAGAAGAAGACCTTGCAGGTGTCCGGGCGGAATGCACGGTCGTGCTTTTTATGGGAAGGTAAGCCTATACGTCGTAAGAAAAGACAAGCATGGGGAGAAATTTAAAGACTCAGCGCCTTGTTCACAATGTTGTGCAGTAATGAAATCACTCCAAATAAAATACATAATATGGAGTAATTCTCAAGGATCATTAACAAAATGTCGCGTAAGAGATTATGAGACATCGCATGTGAGTCAAGGAAATAGGTTTTTAAATAGGGGGATGATACATAGAGAAGAGGTTTATTAATTAGTATATTTAAACCCTTGAAGATTTAAAACCGCACATGTATAATTAAATATTTTATATATATTATAGATGGTAGTTAAAGTTAATGGTAAAATAGTTTATGGTTCGTGGAAAGATGGAAGTGATATATATAAAGACAAAAAAGGATATTATATAATACAATGGAACCCAAAAACAGATATGGATTATAAAAAGTATTTATCAACATATAAAAAGTATTTATTTACATCGGGGGAACCTAAAGTAAATAAAACTAAAAAAAAAAATAATAAAAAAATAAAAACTAAAACCCGTAAGTCATTTTGGAATATTTTTAATTTATAAAATATAGAAAATAATTTAGGAGGGTGCGGATTTAAATCTTCAGTGGTGTAAAGTAAGTAATAAAAGATATTTTTTTATGGTAAATTCATCCTATACTCAGCACTAGAAGTAGAGTCAGGTTGTCCGGGTTTCCAATTACTAGGAAGAGCACCGTCGTCTTGTGCGTCCTGCCATGTTAAATAATTAACTTGACAACCAGCAAATCCTACTTCTGCATCACTTTTGGCTTGGGATCCAATGCGAGAACTATTAAATTGCGATCTAGTAGAATGATGTAAATTCATTGGGAAGGGTTGTTTATTATCACAAATAGGATTATATTTCTGTGTTCCTCCAGTACGAATATATTGTCCTTGTGACATAGCTGGTTGATTGAAGTTCTTAGCATATTTCATGCGAATATATTTTTTAGTACCAATATAATAGGAACAAACATTTTTATTACCAGTACATGGTACAGGTGGAGGTGTATTTGGGTCATTAGTAACTTCAACAGTTGTCCCGCAATTACCATTAGATTGTACATTAGTGAAAACACAAGAACCGTATTTTTTTGTTAAATTACTAATATATGTGGCTTGATCACGAGTAAGTCTATAACTATTATCATCTTCTTGAACCCAAAAATTAGGATATTTACTTTTTGTCCATTTATATTTTGTATCTATCATACCAGCAGTATTTAACGATGAATTTTTAATAATTTTATTATCATTTGTACAACAACTACCAGAATTTGATGGATTATTATAATATTTACCATTATTACCACCATTTCCCATAGGGGCAACACCTCTATATGGTGTTCTTGTGGTATTAGAAATCATTCTAAATTGTCCTACTGCGCCAATATTTCTATAGCCACCATTCAATGAGAACCCATTAGTTCCTCTACCAGATATAGGAGCAAATCTTCTGTTATTTCTTGATTTTTTTTTTAAAGTAACGAGTGACATATAAATTATGATTAGAAATTAAAAAATGACAAATGTTCTTTTCTCTGGATTATTAATTAAGGCTAATGATAATATTGAATATAATTTCGTAGATTTGTAGTGGTCTAATATTTCCTTATTTGTACAATGAATAAATTTACTATTTGTTTGTTTTATACAATATAAAACAATAAGAGCTAAACTATAAATATATGAGTTTGAATTAGTTATAAATGGTAATTTATCATTACTTTTAAATTCAGGAGATAAAAACATGTTTTTTTTGTCATATACATCTGTAATAGTAATATTATTCCTTACAATTGGATATAATTTATCACAATTACAAAAATAAAAATTAATACCATCTATGACTAGAATATCTGTAATATCAATAAATGATATAGCAATATTATATTGTTGTAAATGATGTATTTGATTATAAAGAGAGAAAAGGAGTTTATTTGCAGTTAGAATAGAAAAACTATTTGTCTCTATAAATTGTTCTAAATTGCAAACATTCGATGCGTAAAAATTGCCTTTAAAAGGAAGTGAAAAAGAATCTATTAAAAAATTATAATAACTATTATCACTATTATCCTGTATAGTATAATTATTTTTATTATTTATTAGAGTTAATGATCCAATATTCATATATTATTTGATATATTTTGTTTAAATTAAAAAAATTTATAATAAAATTTGTTTAATTTGAAATTGATTTGCTTAAAGAGCATTTCCAAAACCATGGATAATCATATACAATTTTTACAACTGTGCCTTCCAATATTTTTTTTTTAATTGATTGTGTATTATCATTATCATTCCACAAATGAAAATGTATGAATACTTTTTTAAACTTAGGGTCACTGGTCTTTATCATATCTATTTTTTTAATTTTCCCTAGATTTAATTTATTCTGGAAAATATTTGAAATAGAAGAAACATTAATAGTGTTAAAAACGCGAGGAATACAGATAGAAGGATTTTCTGAATCTGAATATATACACTCATTTTTATTATTTTGCATTTGATACATATTATTCTATTATTTAATCAGTATCAATTTTTTTTAATATAAAATTATTCTGATGCTATTTCCTGTAATATATATATATTGAATAATTTATTTGTTTAATTATACTAAGAGATTCACTATATTGTAGCTGTTAGGAAATAAGAAGTAGTCTTTAACGGCACCCACCTTCCAGTTTTAATACTTTTTTTATATTTAAGTATTTTTTAAACAGAATAAATAATATTTTAAAATGATATAAGAAAATAAATAGTTACATGTATATACAATAATATACAGCTTAGCTAGATATAAGTAGAGACATATGGGTAGATTTGATATTATTAAAGGAAATGCATTTTCTAGTAATGATAAACCTGAAAAAAGAAAAAGGGGTGGTAGAGGTAAGAAAAAAGAAAATGTAAGTACAGTAGAATATAGTCCAATGGTAAAGCCAACAAAAGATAATGTGGTCATAGAAGAAAAAGAAGAAGTTAAAAAAGAAGTAGTTAAAGAAGAAGTAGTTAAAGAAGAAGTAGTTAAAGAAGAAGTGGTATTAAAACCAATCAAATCAGATTGGTTAAATAAAATAAATAAAGTAAAAGAAGAACAACAGAAAGTGATTAATATTAACGATCCAAATAATTGGAATGGACCATATTGGAAAGGGCCTATGTTTTTAAGAGCCCAAAAACCTAGCGATAAATATAAACATTATTTAAATACTACAACATCATCATGTATTATAATACCGCATGGAAAAACCGAATATAGTAAGAATGGTGTAGATTGGTATAATAGTTGGGATGAAACATTTACTGCAAGACAATTGGAGAATATAGAAAATTACGAAGAAGAGATAGAAATGGATAAATTTAATAGAAGACTGAATGTTATTTATGAGAGAGATAGAGCTGAATCAATAAGACATTATGAAGAGACGGGTGAATTAGATTCTTTTGCATGGGCCGAAGAACAATCGAGAAAATATGATGAATATTGTAAGCAATTTGAAATAAGCGAAACAGAAGAAGAAGAGAATGATGAAGATTTAGAAGATGATGAATATAATTAGTTAAAATGGTTATGAATAAATATAGAAAATATGTAATGACAGAAGAAGATTCATTATTTGATGAAGAATGGATAAAAGAGTTTGAAGAAGAAGATAAAGAGTATAGTATGTTTAACGAAGTAGAAGTAAATAATATAAAAGTGACATTTTTATACACAAATAAACGGAATGAGTTGGAAAAAATAAGTGAAAAACAAATAGAATTAACTAACTCAAATGTGATAAAAAAGGAGGAGTTAATTAAAATTATAAAAGGTAATGATAAATTAGACAAAATAAAATACAAATTAATATCAATATTAATTTATAATTTTTCATTAAAAAACGATGATTTGAAATACTTTCTTAAGAATACAGATAGTTATGATTTCATGAATAGTTTAAAAAATATAGATGATTATCGACTGACAGATTCAATAAATTGTTTACAGGATGTAAATAATCTATATATATTATTTACAGAAGATGATAAAAAAATAGGTGTAAAAGATACAAAAAGGATAAAGTTTAGCATTGTAAAAGGTAAGACTAGAAGAAGAAAATAATAGTATATAATTATATAATAACTAATTAGTTTAAAGGCAATATTATTATATAATTATATGAGTGAGTTAATATCAGCATTGGACATGAAAAATTCTATTCAATATGGTGAAAAAAATCATATTGAATATACATGGTCACAAATTCAACAAGAAAAGATATTACAAATAAGTTTTCAATTAGTAAGATGCAATAATGAAGATTGGAGAGCAAGAATTGCGAAAAGGTTCTGTGAGTGTTTTGAGAATGGAAATATTAACGAGAAAAAAGTGTTGATCAAAATGTTAGGACAAACTAGAGATATTGAAGAAGGAAAAGGGGAGTATGCATTAAGTTTTTCAGTATTAAAAGAATTAATGAAGATTGATACAGATTTATGCGTAGAAATGATGAAATATTTTGTTGGATATGAAAAAGAAGATATTAGATTTGGTAGTTGGAAAGATATGAAATATTTATTTAATGAATTGCAAGATTGTCCAATTGAAATGGTCCAAATAATTAATAGTCAATTGGTAAAGGATATGTCATTAATGAAACAAAATAAATCTTGTTCTTTGCTTTGTAAATGGATTCCTAGAGAAGGTAGTAAGAAATTTGGATGGATTCATAAAAGATTAGCAAAGGCTTTTTATAAAGTATATGAGAAATATGGATGGAGTGATAAGGCTACTAGTAAAGCACAAACATTATATAGAAAAATGGTAAGTAAATTAAATAAATATGTTGATACAATTCAAATAAAACAATGTTCAAAAATGTGGAGAACAATAGATTTTAATAAAGTAACAAGTGTAACCATGATAAAACAGAAAAATGCGTTCTTGAAGGGTGGCGATCAAGATAGAGAGGTATGTAAAAACAATTTATTGAACTATATGGAAGAGGTTAAATCAGGTGTTAAAACAATGAAAGGAAAAAATGTAGGGATGATAGATTATGTAAAACAAGCCATATATTGTAAAGATGAGAATGATAGAGATATTATTAATGAATCCTGGAAAGATAATAGTAAATATACTGGGGTATTAAAAAATATGATTGCAATGGTTGATACATCAGGATCAATGGAATGTGACGACGCACATCCATTATATTCGGCATTAGGGTTAGGATGTCGGGTCGCTGAAAAATCTTCTCTTGGGCGAAGAGTAATGACATTTAATTCTAAACCAGAATGGATAAATTTAGATGATGAAAAAGATGATTTTTGTGGAATGGTAAAAAAAATGAGAAATATGCCTTGGGGAATGAATACAAATTTTTATAGTGCAATGAATATGATTTTAGATGGAATAGTAGAAACAAAAATGTCAGCAAGTGATGTAAATGAATTGACATTATGTGTATTTTCGGATATGCAATTTGATGGCGGTTCAAGTCATGGATATGGAAGTGTTAGAGAAAATCTAGAACAGAAATACCATGAAGCTGGTGTAAAAATTTGTGGCGTTGGTTACAAAGTACCACATATTATATTTTGGAATCTTAGAAATACAGATGGATTTCCAGTCCTATCTTATCATGAAGGATATAGTATGATGTCGGGTAATAGTCCTCAATTATTAAATACATTTACGGATGATGGTATTGGAAGTCTAGAACAATTTACACCATGGAATGTATTACTTGAAAGTTTAAATAAGAAAAGATATGTAATTCTAGAAGAATTAATCAAAGAGTAAAAAAGTTTAAAAATATATTAATATTGTTATGTAATAATATGAATATATTTCAAGATCTAAGTTTAAATACTTTATTTGATACGACAAGTATAGATTTAAGTAGTAATGATTTGAATGCTGCTGGTGATATTTATTTTAGACAGTTATTAGAAAGGAATTATTTGTCTAATATGTTACTGCAAAATCAGTCAGTAAATAATATAATAAATGGTAGTTTAAATGATGAGAATAAATTTAAGAATGTAATATCCGATGATGGAAAGAAATGTTTAAAAACGATTCAGTATAGAAAAAATGTATGTAAGAATGAATATTGTCCAATAACACAAGAGAAATTCAAGACAAGACAAAGTGTAACTATATTACCATGTAAGCATGGTTATACGCCAGAATCGATAAAAGAATGGTTAGAAAAACAAAATGCAGAATGTCCCGTATGTAGAGTAAAATTAGATAGTAAGGAAATAAAAAATGAGGATTATGAGGATGTTTTTAATATACAAGAATCAAGAAATGCATTATTAGAATCATTAAATATGGTTCAACAGATAAATAATCCATATGGAAGAAATATTAATATAAATTTATCACATCCATATGGAAGAAATCAATTGAATAATGTAATACCTCATTCATATATAAATATGAGTGAAGAAGAAGCTATAAATCAAGCTATATTAAATAGCATGTGTGATATATCAAATAATGATTAAATATCATCAATGTCGACATCTTCTCCTGTATCCATAACGACAACATTATTTGTAGTGTGTTCCATATTTTCAATTTGTTCAGACAATTCTTGATATTTTTCGGTTTCTCTAGTACTAAATACGAAGTCTTCATCGTCTTCATTATCACTATTTTTATCCTGATCATTTTTTAATTTAGCAAATATAGGATTTCCAGAATTTTTTAGTTTTGTTTTTTCACTATCATTATATACTTCTAATAGATCGTGTTTAGGTTTTGCTGAAGATTCAAAGTCCCTTACTCCAATAAGAACCCAGCCTCCAACAGTAACTGAATTATCACGCTTACCTCTTCCTCTAAACTTATTTCTCATAACAACTAGTTTCTCCTTTCCTTCAGGATCGACTGCATAAAACATACCATTACCAAGTAACTTAGTAACAGAAGCATATATTTCGCCTTCTTCTTCAGCTAAACGAACTCTTTTATCAACCGGAGCTGAAAGGAACTTTCGTCCCATCTTCTTAGATTTATTACCGCCTTGATTTTTAACCATGTTGCTTTAATTATAATATAATAAAAAATATGTTTTTATATTACAATCAATTTTTTTTAATATGAAAACTTAAAATCATTATTAAATTCGAATAATGAAATATCATTAAATAAATTATTATACCATTTATTCCAATTATTATCTGAAATGACTGATAATGCTTTATTTTGTGTTTCTGTAGACTGTTCATCGGGGTCATAGCAATATGTTTCATAGAACAATTCGATTTCATCATCATCCATAAATTCAATTTTCCTTTTATCAGAATTAATTATAATTTTATATTTATCAAATCTTTCTTTCCATATGGGTGTAGAGTAAGCATGATATTCCCAACTATACCACATTTCATTGCATATATTGTCTACCGAGTCTCGTAATAGATGAAATGAAGAAACAAATGGATCTATATGATATTTTCGTTTATATTCTAATGTTTTGTATATTTGTGGGTTATTATACTTGGGAGATAATGGAATAGGTGATGTATCGTGATCAATTATTGCATCATATTCATTTTTAGTTATTGTTGTATAAATAGGTTGTTTCTTACTGTAATCAGGATTAAATATATATAATGAAATAATAGACCATACTTTGTGAATATTATTATCATATTCAGTCATATTTAATGTATTATCAAAGTTTACTGAAATATCATCATCAGTAATTTTAAAATATTGTTTAATAGTTGTAATAAATTCATCATCAATTAAATCGGGTAAAGATGATACTGCATAATGATATAATTTTTTGTCTAAAAATCGCAAGAAGCCATGATATTTTACAGGATATGGTTTAAGCCAATTGGGTTTTTTTCCTTTAAATATATGATTAATTTCTTTAATTGATGAATTGTACTGTCTTGTAATAAATATCTGACTAGAAGGCTTTAATTTATATATATTTTTAATAACAGATAATAATCCTTTCATATCATTTTGAGACTGTTTTTTAATAATGTATTTATAAAAGTATGGTGAATTAATATAATAGAAATCAAAATAGATGAACCAAATTAATTGCCATGATTGTTGAATAAATCCTGATAAATATATTTCTGATGCCCAGAAATATGCTTCATCAATAGATTTTTTTTTTATAAGTGAGGAAAGTAGTGATAAACATACTTCATCAAATATATATAAGAAACGCGTAAAAATAAGTTTAGTCATATTGAATAATTAAAATAAGTAATTATTAATTTGGTTCAATTTTAAAATATATATCAAGTATATATCATGGCAAATGCATGGAGAGAACACGTTAAGAAAACAATGACTGAAATGAAAAGTAAGTCAAAGGATGGAAAGGTTATGTTAAAAGATGTATTAAAGGCTGCAGGTAAGACTTACAAGAAAACAGATGCTGCTGTTCACGGAAAGACCCACAAGAAGACCCACAAGAAGACCCACAAGAAGTCTCACAAGAAGTCCCACAAGAAGAGAACCGCTAAAGGTAAGGGTAAGAGACGCAGTGGAAAAAAACATTAAATTAATAAATAATAATTTAAATTAATAAATAATAATTTAAATTAATAAATAATAATTTAAATTATAAATATTTTGTCATGAATATCATTAATTAATGTGGATTTTCTCTCTCTAATATCACTATTAACATATTGATACAATAGATCATAAAGTGAATGTTGTTTTAATAATTCTGAATAATTATTAATAAAGAACAAAGATAGAGAAAAATAAGACCATGTATGCGTAAATTGCAACAAATATTTAATTACATCCTTAGAAGAATATCCCTTCAAATAGTATAATAAAACATAAATGTTATTTTTAGATATTATCTCTCTATTACTACAATAAAGATCAGTTATATTTGCAATATCCTGATCGGTAATGTTCGTAACAAGTGTATTATGAGACAAATAGGTAATTAAAAAAATATCAATGGGAATATATAGATTATCTAATAGTGATAGAGAGAAATAGGACCGTAAATTATTCACTTTAATTATTGGAAAATAAAAAGAATTAGAAAAATTAAATAATAATAGGGTTTTATTATCATATGTGACAAAAGAATCACTATTAACAGTAAATGAAATGTGATTATCTACAAGTATAGAAGATGCAAGAAATGTTTGATAGAGAGATTTATTAAAATTAATATTAAAATCAAATATATTAAATTCATGCTTAGAAAAAAAATGAATTATTTTATATTGAATTTCTCTCTGTCTTAAAGATAAAGAACTATCTGTGATATGATTTTTATATTTATCTAAATTTTTATAATTGTCTATTGGTAAATAGAATAATGAATAACAATCGATATTTTTAATTTTCTTTGATATATAAATATTATTATTAGTAAAAAATGAATTTTCTACAATGCATGTCATTAATATATTTATTTAATTAATTATCTTTAATCTTCCGTAATATCCGAGATATTATCGGAAATATTATTACTTGTAAATAAGAAATATCTATTTTTATAAGTTTTTTTAAATTTACTAAGAATATCGGTTTTTGTTAAATTTTCAGTAACCAATCTATCAGTTTCTTCAGAAATTTGTGAGGCATATTCTTCAGTAAACTTAGCATATGAGGTAGATGGTTTAAAATCAGTATTTAGAGAGGATTGTGCGATATGATTATCCATATACTCAATAATGTCCTTGTCAATCGATACATACTGTCTTCTCTTTCTAGGCTCTTGTTTAGCCCCCTTTTTTCTAAAATAATATCTTCCACTTTTATACATCTTATCTAATACATTTCCAGTATATCCAGATAGAATCATATTATTAGTTTCTGTTTCAATTAGTGTGCTATTATTATCAAGCCATCTGGTCCATGCATCCTTATATGTATGCCTATCATCAAATTGATGAATTTTAGAGAATGATAATAATTCATTATTAAATTCGTTTGTGAATTTAAATCGGAAAATAGTATTTTCAGTTGTTGTCATAATTAATAATATAATTAAAGTAATTAAATTTAACTAACTTCAATTTTTTGATAATATAAGTATATTATAAATGTTATTATATTCAATAAGTAGTATACCATATTATAATTCTATTCAACAGGAATATCAAAATATATTAATTTTAAATAAAAGACCAGAAGGTCCATTAACTAGTATAACGAAATCAGTAACATTAAATAAATTATCGCCATTTGATAGAAATACAAATATCTGTCCTAGACCGAGTTGTGTAATAGGTATAAGTAAGTTAGATGGATGTAATGGGTTAATGTGTATCGACGATTTACCGGAATTATTTGAATTTTTAATGAATAATGGATATACGATAGATAATAATGTAACAAAAATATTTCAGAAAACAAAAGTAAAAATGTGGGGTGAATTAATTTGTATGATACAATATTAAAAAATTGAATTCATTTTAAAATATAAAATGATTTCAATATAAAATATAAGATGGAAAATAAATTAGTAAACGAATACTTATCATCATTAAATGCACAAGAAAAGAAGACACTAGAAATAGCGAAGGATCATTTAGGTACATCATTTAATATTAAGAAGAGTATTGGTTATATAACATGGAAAACAAAAAAAGAAAATTCTACTTAGAAAAAGTCACTAAAAAAAAGGCACTAATATTGATTACCGTTTTCGCCTTTTTGTTTTAGATCCAGGGGGTTTATATTTCAATTTTCCTAATGTTGTTGAAAACATTTTCATTGTTTTTCTTAATCTAGCTCCCCCTCTTTTTATTTTTTGGTTTATTTTATTACATGGTACATATTGTCCACCCTTTTGTACATTCTCCTTTTCACTTGTTGCTTTTTTTACTGTTTCTAAAGCGTTCTTACTAGCATTTTCTATTCTATTCTTACCCTTTATTACCGTTACTTCTGCATTTTTGGCTGCATTAGCACCTTGAATCGTCATATCTCCACCCCTATATACAAAAATTTTATAGGTCTCCATTATTACATTAAATCCTTTTCCTATTGCTAATAAAAAATCCACTATACCTCCAACATATGGAACCTCTGCTATAAATGCTTGCATTACAGATAGTCCTGTAGAAACCATTCCTCTTACAGATTTTTCTCCTACCTCATCTAACATCTCCATTGCTTTAGCAGTCACTTTTAGTACTTCTGGTTTTATCTCTTCTAATATTTCCATCATGGTTACTGCTATTGCCTCCGCAATCTCTTTTACTGCCTCTTTTGTAGCAGGATTCTCTGAAATCTCCTTTAGAATACCAGCTAATAATATTATCTTTTTATTTAATGCTGGACTCAATTCTTCTATCGGCGTATTTAGTATATTAGCCTCACCTGTTGCGGCCATACCAAAATCTATCATCTTATTTATAGCCTGTTCTGTCCACTTTATTCCTGTTTTTACACCAGCCTTCCCCACATCACCCATTTTTGATAATGTACTCACATCACTTTTATTATCCCCTAAAGACGATGTAGTAGTGCTCTTCTTACCTACAGTTTTTTTTACACCACCACTTTGCTTTTTATCTTTTGCATCAGCCTTATCCTTTACTTTTTCTAATGCGCTGTTTGTTTTTACTTGCGCCTTCTCTATTGCATTATTTAACCTTTGTGAATTATCTGATAATTGTTTTGCAGTAGATTTTGTTTTTTCATCTGTACTATTTTTTTCAATCTCATCAGAACCATCCTTTACCCTTTGTAATCCACTTCTAAATCCATTGAATATATCATTTATTATCATGATTATTGATTTAATTGCTACTTTTGTCGAGTTCTTGTCTCCATCCGATGAAAAATCTTCATAATATACTTCATCCTTTTTTTGTTTTTTCAACGATTCTATATCTTTATTTATTCTGGCTAATTTTGCCTGACTTGTAATCATTGCAGCATCTAGTACATTATCTATTTTATTTTTTGGATTTGGAAAATCTAATAATTCATTCATATATATTCTATATTTACTTTTTTTTATTCATCATTTCCTTAAATTTTTCATAACTCATTGGTGTTTCTTTCTTAGATTTATAATCATCTGTTTTTAAAATGCTATACTCATTCACTTTACCTTTATATGAATATCTATTTGAATTATCACATATTATTGAACGTGTACTAGTATTTTTTGCATTCACTCCTTTTACATTATAATTTTTAAAATTAACATATATACCCTTACTTTTCTTATCATCTATTTGAGTTTTATTTTTATCTGCTCTCTTATTATCATCTCTAACTTTTGTCGCTTCTAATAATTCATTCTTTATATCGATTACTATATCCTTACAATCATAAACTAAAGCATATTTTCTTGCAACTGTTTCTAAAAATAAATATGGTAAATCCTTTGTATCGCAATAATACATAAATGATTCTTTATCACTATCATAATACATTAATACTCTCCCTCTAGGAGTATTCTCATATAATACATTACTTATCATCGATTTAATTTGCTCCTTATTCATTCCTTTTTTTTCCAGTTTATCAAAATCATCATAATATTTATTTTTATAGGCATCTTCTTCACTTATCTCCTTTTTTAAAACCGTCTTTTTTAAAAATGTAGATAAAAAATATGATGATATACCTATACCTACACCACTTAATATAGCTATACTCGCATATTTCAACATATTTTTATTTTGAAAAATCATGATATAATAGTAATCCTAATATTTTTTTAAGTCTTCTTCGCAATTTCTTTTCTTCTCATTTCAAATAGGTCATTTACTTCTTCTTGTAAATTTGATACTTTTATGCGTTGATAATCTTTATTTTTATTATCTGGATGCAAACATACTAAATACATTTCGTCTACTATTTTATCATATTTATCTTCTAGTATCTTTTTATATGTATTTAATTGTAAGCAATAATGCCAGTAATTTGTATCTGGTAAATGTTCTATACATTCTTTATTACCCCACTTGTTAAACCCTGAGGTTTTTACTATTTCCTTTGATCTTTTCCAATCATAAATCAATAAGTGTCCGTCTGGCTTTTCAAATATCATATCAATAGATCCTGATATTTTAACATCTTCGTGAAATACTGTCCATTCTGTTCGGTATGGTTTAAGATCAGGATAAGCTTCTAAAAAGTTTTTAAAGTATTTATATTCTATGGAATCATTCTCATTAGGACATTCGTTGTAATAACATTCAATATCATAATGCATTTTTGTTCCTGCTTCAGCAGCTTCATCGCGATTCTTATCCCAACCAGCCTTGATCTCTTCTCTAGATTTCCCATAGTATTTGTTCTGTGGCCATTTATCAGAACTCATCATTTTTGATATAATCTTATCTGCGTCAAAGTGTTCAAAGTGATTATGATTGAATGTGGTGCAAGATATATAGCCTTCTGATGAACCATCTATATAGTAAATATGAGGGCCCTCATCAAAGACAATACGCGTGTCTCTTTCATGAGGATTTAATTTTGCTAAATAAGTGAGAGCACTCGAGTCGTCGGCTTCTTGATTGTTTCGCTGAACAAAGTCCATTGTTAATTTATTAATATCTATTTTGGGCATTAATAAATTCAATTTTATTTTAATCAATTCTTTATTAATATTTTAATATGTAGTTTACATTGTAATATGGTGGCAGAATGTCAAATGCAGTGCCGCTGCCGGTGGAATAAACAGTTGGTGTTAGTGAAACAGTTTCCGCTTCAGCATATACAGCGGCATCAGTGGCCGTGACATTGATATTAGTATATGATGTTTGTGCTGTTAATGTAACCGCGTTATTTCCTGACCATGGACCCCATACTTGAGCAGGTCCATTATAGAGTCCATTGGAAGCTTGGGAAGATGTAGTAGCTACATCATGTGCATGCCCAGGATCATACGTATTAATACTATGAGTATGATCATTCACATCAATCCCATGCGTATGGTCCGGAATGTAGACAGTATGAGTATGCGACGGCATATTTGCTTCACTCAATGTAGCTGTAGAATTACCTCCAGTATCCCCAACGGTACTACCCGAGGGAGTTTGTTGTAAAAAGTACCCATTCAAATTTGGAGGAATATAACTAGTTCCAGACTCACTACCAATACCCATATTAATTAATTCCTGATATTTACTGTCAGTATTATTAACCGCCATACCATTACATAGTATCCAACCATCTGGACTAGTTGTTCCTAGATAAGCCATTATACTACCAACTGGTGGGACCACTGATATTCCATTCTTTGTAAAAGAACTCATTGTATATTAATAGTTTAAAATTTTATATTTATATTTATATTTTACTTAAATATCATATCTTCATTTCTTCAATTGTCCCTTCAAATCATTAATTTCCGATTTCAAAGTTTTCACCGACTCAATTAAATGAGCAATGATGGAATTATAATTTACACTTAATTTTTCACTATCACTATCAATAACTGCTTCTGGTATTTGTTCTAATACCTCTTGAGCAATGACACCAGCCGTTTTTGTTTTAGTTTCATCATTTTTCCAATTATAATTAACGCCACGGATATTACATATTTTATCCAAACTATTATCTAAATTAGTAATATTTTCTTTTAATCTAACATCTGAACTTGAGTTGAAAGATGCTGCTGTAACAGTTCCAGAAACATCTAAAACACCAGGAATCAAGACAGTTTCACTCGCAGTTCCCAATACAATTTGATGATCAGCTGTAGTCGTAGCCCCTGAACCTAAAGCAACACTAGTATTATTTTGACATACTGTATTATAACCTATAGCAACACTATCTGATCCTTGACCAGCATTACAAGCACTTTGACCTATAGCAACACTACCTTCTCCTTGACCATGTTCACACGCACCATTACCCATAGCAACACTATTATTGCTTTGATCCTTATAACCCGCATTTCGACCTATAGCAATAGTTTCGTTTCCTTGATCATAATAACCCGCATTATTACCAATGGCAACACTATAATTTCCTTGACCAGTTTGACCCGCACCAGTACCCATAGCAACACTATTGACACCTTGGCCACTATTACCCGCACTATTACCAATAGCAACACTATTTGCATTTTGATATTGAAAACCCGCACCATAACCAATAGCAACACTATTATTGCTTTGATCAGTATTACCCGCCTCATAACCCATAGCAATACTATATTCTCCTTGATCATCATAACCCGCACTATTACCAATAGCAACACTATTTGCATTTTGACCAGTATAACCCGCACTATTACCGATTCTTACAGGACCTGTTGTAGTATCTTGACTAATTCCAATATATCCATTAGTAAAATTAATACCAGAAACATCTAAAACACCAGGAATCAAGACAGTTTCACTCGCAGTTCCCAATACAATTTGATTATCAGCTGTAGTCGTAGCCCCTGAACCTAAAGCAACACTACTATAATTTTGACATACTGTATTATAACCTATAGCAACACTATATTGTCCTTGACCAGTTTGACCCGCACCATAACCAATAGCAACACTATTATTGCCTTGATCATTATTACCCGCACTATTACCAATAGCAACACTATTTGCATTTTGACTATTTTGACCCGCACCAGTACCAATAGCAACACTATTATTGCTTTGATCATAATTACCCGCATTTTGACCTATAGCAATACTATATTCTCCTTGATCATAATTACCCGCCTGAAAACCCATAGCAACACTATTTATTCCTTGAAGATTATTACCCGCATAAGCACCAATAGCAACACTATTATTGCTTTGATCAGTATTACCCGCATAAGCACCAATAGCAACACTATTTGCATTTTGACTAGTTTGACCCGCACTATTACCAATAGCAACACTATTATTGCTTTGATCAGTATTACCCGCACTATTACCAATAGCAACACTATAATAGCTTTGATCAGTAGAACCCGCACCAGTACCAATAGCAACACTATTATTGCTTTGATCAGTATTACCCGCATTATTACCTATAGCAACACTACTACCTCCTTGATATTGAAAACCCGCACCATAACCAATAGCAACACTATTATTGCTTTGATCTTTATAACCCGCAGCATAACCCATAGCAATACTATATTCTCCTTGACTAGTTTGACCCGCCTCATAACCCATAGCAATACTATAAATGCTTTGATCATTTTGACCCGCCTGAAAACCCATAGCAACACTAAATTCTCCTTGACCACTATTACCCGCACCATTACCTATAGCAACACTATTATTGCTTTGATCAGTATAACCCGCCTCATAACCCATAGCAACACTATATTGTCCTTGACTAGTATGACCTGCAGCATGACCAATAGCAACACTATTATTGCTTTGATCAGTATAACCCGCTTGATGACCAATAGCAACACTATTATTGCTTTGATCCTTTTGACCCGCAGCGTGACCAATAGCAACACTATTGACACCTTGACCAGTATAGCCCGCCGAAGCACCTATAGCAACACTACTTGCATCTTGACCATTATAGCCCGCCTCATAACCAATAGCAACACTATTATTTCCTTGACCAGTATAGCCCGCCGCGCATCTGGCACCCAAAGCAATTGCATTAGTACCTTGACTAGTTTGACCCGCAATAAATCCTATTGCAATTGCATTAGTACCTTGACTTGTATTACCCGCGTCTTGACCCAAAGCAACACTATTATTGCTTTGATCAGTTTGACCCGCACCAACACCCAAAGCAATTGCATAGTTGCCTTGACTAGTTTTACCCGCATAATTACCCATAGCAATACTAAAGTCTCCTTGACCTGTATAACCCGCCGCCGCACCTATAGCAATACCATTTTGTCTTTGACTAGTTTCACCCGCATTATTACCTATAGCAATACTACTACCTCCTTGACTATTACTAGCCGGACCATAACCAATTCTTATAGGACCAAATTGATCATTTTGACTAATTCCAATATATCCATCAGTAAAATTAATATCACCTTTTTTTATATCTATATCACCGTAAAATGAAGAATTTCCACAAACATCAAATGTATTAGTACCAAACACTGGACCAATTGAAACATTACTATTAGTTTTTGAAATAGAAAATTGTAAGTCTTGTGTATTAATAGTAGTGAGATTATTATCATTATTATAAACAAGCATAGAATAATCTGGTGAACCATTTAAAATTGTAAATGATGTTTTATTACCAGTCGAAGTTTTGATTTGGAATGTATTGTTTGTAGATACATCTGTAGATATAGTACTTTTTGAATATTGTATAATATTACCATAAAAATTAACATCTTGAAAAAAATTAGAGGTGGAATAATTATTAGACGTACCTGTTGTAGTTGTATTACCAGCTACATATAAGTCTTTTTCAACAACTGCATCCGTTTGAAGAAACAATCCAGTATCAGATAAATTAAAAATAACTTCTATAGGTTTTAAAGGTCCTAAGAAATATAAATCATTAATAATTTTTTGGGGTAAAATACCATTAAAAAAATTAAAATCCAATAATCTATATAAGGAATTATTATTATAACTAATATCAATGGCGCCATTAGCAAAGTTAGATGAAGTATCAACCCAGTAAGGTCCATGATTAAAACTTAAAGGTGTAATAGGTACATAAGTACCATTACCAATATTATTACTTGAAATAGCGTCATTAATTATTTGTTTACCATTAACAAATAGAGTAATATTTATACCATCTAATTGTAATGCCACAAAATTCCAATCATTATATTTAATATGATTTTGTGCACTTATAGTTTTGGAATAAATTTGTTGTTGAGGAATAAATATTTCACCTGAAGGTATATCTGCAGAGTAAGGTCTATTTGAAGGTGAATATAATATTTGAATATCACCATTCTTATTGGGGAACCATAAATACAAACATGTATCTGTAGCAGAAGCATCGAGCAGAGGATATGGGTTGGGTTTATTGGATATATAGTGAATACTTTTTATAATAGATTGATCAGAAGTATCGAATACAAATAAAGGAATATGAGTATCATTGGATTCATTTTTAGTAGGATATACCCAGGTTGTTGCACAAAAATAATATTTATATGAATAATTAGAATTTCCATAAATAGTGACTTGTGATAAATCCGTAGTTGTTTCTAAAGCAATATTACCACTAATATCATTGGAGTTTGGTTTAAATTCTAAACAATTACCATAAAGAGGGTCGCTGTGAGAAGTAATAGGGGTGTGTGAACCGGGTTGTGGAATTTTTTTTAAATCAAGATTATCACGGTGACTTAATACTGGCCATGTAGATTGGTTGGATATATCTATAGGGGTTGGATAAGATAAATCAGTAAAAGAATAAGAATCGATAATATTAAGATAATTTTTAGATGCATCAGATTTTGGTATACTTCTAATACCAGAACCATTATTAAGTACTATAGAATTGTTAAAAACAGTATTACTAGTTCCTTCATCGGGTCCTATATTTTCATAAATATTTAATTTACCAGTAATAGCTTTTGGTGTTCTAACAATATTATTAGTAGCTGTTCTATTAATACCGCCATTTTTTTTCCAAGAATTAGATGCAAAAGATTGTTGCGTTCCTGACATTATATATAATAAATGTAATAAAATATTCAATAAATACTTGTATAAATTTATGTAGTATAAAACCGTAATCTAAACATGCCTACATGATGTAGGTGTATAAATAAATATAAAATATTTAGTTATAGTATATGGGGTATGAAATAGAGATGTCTTTGGACCTGAGAAAGGAGCGTAATGTAATATCGGTAATGAATGGCGCAATGGAAATAGCAGAAAATAATGAATGTGATAGATACTTTCAATTTTCTGAATGTGAAGGCGAGGTTCGTAGATTAAAGCGTAAGTCACAGGTGATTGTATTTTGTTTTGATGATGAGAAATTTACAGAGATGTCAAATTTTTTAAAGGATGTAATTGATAAATATAAAAAGAAATTATTCATTGAATCAATATATGATATAGATCGTCATAGTTTAATATATGCATCATCTTATTACATGTCAATAATGGAAAAAGAACAGAAAGATGATTATAAACATAGGCGTACAACCAGGTCATTCTCAGATACAGATTATTACATATTGAGAGATATATTAAAAAAGAATTATTAAATAATTTTAATATATGGTTTTTAAATAATCGGGTTTAATAGATTTGTTTTTGGATTTAGATTTAGATCTAGATCTAGTTCTATGTTTGGATTTAGATTTAGATTTAGACTTGAGGCTATGTCTGGATTTAGATCTGGATTTATGTTTGGATTTATGATGAGATGGGTGATGAACTTGTTCAATAATAATAGGTTCAATTTTGATAGGATTATGTAAATCATGTTCTAATCTATCAACAATAGATCTGTTGTAAGATGGAACTTCAAATAATTTTTGAATTTCATGATTGTTGAGTTGTATGTAAAGTGATTCATCATTTCGCATTGCTTCTAAATCAAGTACATCTCCATCATAAATAGCATTCCATTTAGTATCATCAATAATATTACCATCTATAACCGTTTTAAATTGTCCATAATTTTGTAAATAATGTTCCATATAAATTATAAAAATATTTTATTTAATATTTTAGAATAAAATATGTTTAAAAGATATATGAAAGGTGAGCTTGTAAATAAGTATGGAAAAAAAGAGAAAAATAAAAAGATAAAGGAAGGGGATTGTATATTTCCATTTAAATATCAATGGAAGGAATATAATAATTGTGCAGAGACAGAAAAGGGTGAAATTTGTGCAACATCGGTAAGTGATAGAGGTACATTAAAAACATATGGATATTGTAAAAAAGGGTCTAAAAATGGAATGTCGAGATCGAGATCGAGATCGAGATCGAAATCAAATGAGAGCTTAAAAAAAGTCACTAAAAAAAAGGCACTAAATAAAACTCAAAAAAAAAGGAAGTTAAAAATTGTAGAAAAGTTCCCATCAAAATCCAAGTCAAAATCCAAGTCAAAATCTCCAGTAATTTCAGAAAAATTGAAGTCAAAAAGTCCCATAAGTATAGAGGAACCTTCAAAAATAGACTTAAAGTCTTCTTCAAAGAGTAAAATAATGAACAAGGAGTTTATTGATATAATGGAAGAATTATCTGATATAATGGTTAGACAAGGAGAACCATTCAAAGCTAGAGCATATAAAAAGGCATCTGAAGCCATAATGGCTTATCCTAATGATGTAACTAATGCAAAACAATTAGATGGTGTATCTGGTATTGGAAAAACTATTATGGAAAAGCTAGAAGAATATCAAAAAACAGGAACTTTGCGAATATTAGAAAGAGAAAGAAAAAATCCTTTAAATTTATTTACTCGTATTTATGGAGTAGGGCCAAAAAAGGCAAAACAATTGATAGAGGATGGAATAACAACTATAGATGAGTTAAAAGAGAATGAAGATAAATTAAATGATACACAAAAAATAGGACTAAAATATTATGAGCCATTAACTAAGAGAATTCCTAGAGATGAAATAGAAAAATTTAATGAAAAATTTGCTAGTATCTTTAAAGAAGTAGCACCCGAAGGTAGTAAATATGATGTTGTGGGTAGTTATAGAAGAGGTGCAAAGAATTCTGGAGATATTGATATAATTATTACTAACAATGAAAATAATATTGACGCATTCGACAAATTTCTTGATAAACTAATTTCTGAAAAAGTTGTTATTGAAGTTTTAACAAGAGGAAAAACGAAGAGTCTTACGATAGGAGAATTGGACGGTTCTATTCCACGACGAATTGATTTCTTATATACAAATCCAACTGAATATGCATTTGCTGTTTTATATTTTACAGGAAGCAAAGCATTTAATACTGTAATGAGACAAAGAGCACTCGATATGGGTTATACTTTAAATGAACATGGATTATCGAAAATGGTTTCTGGAAAAAAAGGGGATAAAATTGATATTGAATTTACTGATGAGAAATCAATATTTGACTTTCTCGGTATGAAATACAAAGAGCCAAATGAAAGAGAAGGATATAAATCAGTTGAATTAATTGATGGCGATACAGTAATAAAACAACCAGAAAAAAAAAGTAATAACAAAACATTAAAGGTAAAGATAAAGAAGGAAGGATACAAAGAACATATTTTAGATTTCAAAAAAAACGGAATAGATACATTAAAACTATTATCGCAAAAACAATTAGCGACCATATTGGATGAATCTTCAAAAGCATATTATAATGAAGACCCCTTAATGAGTGATAATGAATTTGATATAGTAAAAGAATATATGGAAACTAAATACCCCAAAAATAAGGTGTTAGATCAAATTGGAGCACCTATTCAAGATAAAAATAAAGTTAAATTACCATATCATATGGCGTCTATGGATAAAATAAAACCAGATACTAATGCATTACCTAAATGGAAAGAAAAATATAGTGGTCCATATGTACTTTCTGCAAAATTAGATGGTATTAGTGGTCTATATAGTAGTGAAAATGGGGAATATAAATTGTATACAAGAGGAAATGGTAGTGTAGGACAAGATATAAGTCATTTAATACCATTTTTGAGATTACCAACAACACCTAATTTAACCATAAGAGGCGAATTAATTATGAAGAAAACTACATTTATTGAAAAATATAATGATAAATTTTCCAATTCTCGTAATTTAGTTGCTGGATTAGTAAATCAAAAAAAAATAGAACCTGAGAGATTTAAAGATATGGATTTTGTTGCATATGAGGTAATTAAACCATCTTTAAAACCAAGTGAGCAAATGGAATTATTAGAAAAAGAGGATGTAATAACAGTTATAAATGAAACAAAAACCGATATTGACAACTCTCTTTTATCCGAAATATTAGTTGATTGGCGTGAAAATTATGAATATACTATAGATGGGGTTATTGTATCGAATGATAAAATTTATCCTAGAACAACAAAAAATCCTGAACATGGTTTTGCCTTTAAGATGGTATTATCTGACCAAATAGCCGAAGCAAAAGTATTAAATGTATTATGGTCTCCTAGTAAGGACGGGTATTTAAAACCTAGAATTCAAATAGAACCAGTAGTATTAGGTGGCGCAAAGATAGAATATGCTACTGCATTTAATGCAGCTTTTGTTGAAGATAATAAATTAGGTATAGGATCTGTAGTAAAATTAGTAAGAAGTGGTGATGTTATTCCACATATAATGGATGTAATTGAACCATCAGAACATGCAAAAATGCCTGATGTAGCATATAAATGGAATGAAACACATGTAGATATTATATTAGAAGATATGGAACAAGATGAAACTGTAAGGGAAAAAAATATTATGGGGTTCTTTAAAGGATTAGAAGTAGATGGATTAGGGCCAGGTAATGTTAAAAAAATAATTAAATCAGGTAAGACATCAGTTGCAGAAATAATTGGTATGAGTGAAGAAGACTTCTTAAATGTAGAAGGATTTAAAAAGAAAATGGCCGAGAAGGTATATAAATCTATTCACGATAAGATAGACAAAGCACCATTATCTAAAATAATGGCTGTGTCTAATATATTTGGTAGAGGATTTGGTGAAAGACGGATAAATCCCATATTAGAAAAATATCCTGAAATATTATCATCTAGTGTAAGTGATCAAGATAAAATAGATTTAATTAAGTCGATTAAAGGAATGGAGAAAAAAACTGCTGAAAGATTTGTTAATAATATTCCAAAGTTTATCGATTTTGTAAAAACAGCCAAATTAGAAGATAAAATGAAAGATCTTCCAAAATATGAACCTAAAGATGAAAGTCATCCTCTTTATGAAAAATCAATAGTTATTACTGGGTTCAGAAGTAAAGAATTAAGTGAGCAATTAAAGTTAATTGGTGCAAATGAATCATCAACCGTCACTAAAAGAACATTTGCTGTAATTGTTAAGACTGTGGAGAATAAAGACGACGATTCAGGCAAATTAGAAGCAGCAAAAACTAAAGATATTCCGGTTTATTCATTAAATGAATTTACAGAAAAATATGATATATCTATTTAATATTTACCTAGAATAATGTAATTATAAATCAAATACAAATTTTTTTATTTATAATTTATGTAGTTAGAAGATTATAAAACAATATAAAAAGAATAATATATGAATATGTATATAATGCAATTATTTACTATTGTTTCTACTTTGTGCCTAACTATGGCAACCGCGTTTAATGCAACCGAGCATCATTGGGATAAATTTCAAACATTTATTCATCGCTTTGACAAATCATATGAGTCATTCAGACAATTAGAAAAAAGATTTGAAATCTTTAAGTCTAATTTGGAATATATTGAACAAGAGAACTCTAAGGGTCATTCCTTTAAATTAGGTGTAACCCCTTTTGCTGATCTTACTGGAGATGAATTTGCTTCATTTAAAGGAATCCGTACCGAAGGACCTTTTTCTAGTGGATGTGGTAAATTTAAATCCGCATCTGATTCTGTAGCTGCTTCTTATGACTGGCGAACCCATGGAGCAGTAACTCCTGTTAAGGATCAAGGTCAATGTGGATCATGTTGGTCATTTAGCGCAACTGGAGCTATGGAGGGAGCTTGGGCAATTTCTAAAGGAGATCTTGTAAGTTTATCTGAACAACAACTTGTAGATTGCTCCAAATCATATGGTAATCACGGATGTTATGGTGGTCTAATGGATGATGCATTTCAATATGCTATGGATAATGGTATGTGTTTAGAAAGCGCTTACCCCTATACTGCTAAGGGTGGTGATTGTCAAAAATGTGATGCTGTTGTAGAAATTTCATCTTGCGTTGATGTTACAAAAAATAATCAAATTGACCTTAAAGAGGCTGTATCTATGGGACCTGTTTCTATTGCTATTGAAGCTGACACAAAGGCCTTTCAATTATATACTAGTGGAGTTCTTACAGGTGATGCTTGTGGTACTAATCTAGATCACGGTGTTCTTATTGTAGGTTATGGCGAAGAATCTGGTACAGAATATTGGCTTGTAAAGAACAGTTGGGGACCTTCATGGGGAGACGAAGGCTATATCAAGATCGAAAGAAGCGATAGTACAAATGATCCAGGAGTATGTGGAATTGCTATGCAACCTTCTTATCCTGTAGTTTAATTTAATTAAAACATAATTATAATATTTTAATTAAATTGTACAATAAAAAAGGGTTTATTCCCTTCCTTTTATTTATTACTTTAAATCAAAACAAACTACTAAAATCTACTATCTACGCTTCTTCACCCTCTTCTAGGGTTTCACTTACCTTCTTTTCTTCCTTGTTCTTGACATCCGCGGTTTCCTCCTTCTTAGGAACATTGATGCGCTTTCTAGGATGTCCGCGACCAGCCTTTCTATTGCCGTAGGCGACTTGAGGAGGAACGAGTTGCAACTGCTCAGCAGGAATGTCAGGAACCCACATTGGCCCGTTGGAAGTCATCATCATCATTCCGTGTCCCATTGAATAGGGCTGGAATTGTTGCTGTTGAGGCTGATAAACTGGGGCGTAGTAGTTGAGATGAGGCTGAACCATAGGCTGTTGGTGTTGCTGAACAGGCTGCTTCTCCTCGAAAGGAAGGACTAGCCAAAACCATGGGTCCTCGTAAACCAACTTGGTCTTAAACTCTGGGTCTTCAACATCATGCTTGAAAGACCTTGCTGCATCTGTGTCGAAAAGGGCATCGAAATGCACAAACGCCATGTTGTAGCGATCACCTTTTGCGTTGGTCTTCTTGATCAAATCGATCTTGCTGGTCTCACCAATGTTTTGGTCACGAAACACCATTGAAATACGCTCCTCACGAATGTTGGAAAACACACGGGGAATGAAAACGGAGAACTGAGTGGATGACATGTTATTAAGCTTTGAACTATTCTGTGTTTGAATATGTCTTATAGTTATAAAAAAAACTTAACTTCAATTTTTTTAATAAGGTGTTTTTTTTAAAAACTTTTACACAACTTCGATCTCAGTAATGGTCTTAAGACTTTCTTTGTGTTCTGAATAAAGCTTATTTCTAACTCGTATACATTTTGACTCAAATGATGTTGATACGCACATTATTTTTTTCAAATTTTTGTTGTATTCAATTTGAAATCCATCATTGTTGAATATTTTATCACTATTAGCTTCGCGATATAGTTTGAATTTTTCAAACAATTTCACATTCATTTTCTTTAAAATATCTACAAACTCTTCGTCTGTTATTTGCCTCCATTTGTCACTTACATAAATATACAAAATGTTTTTCTTTTCATTGAAGCATTTTAAAACATCATTGATTTTACTATGCATATTAATATTATTTATCAAAATTTCATAAGCACCATTTATAAAGTCTTTTTCAAATATGATATTTAAATCGTCAAATGTTATATCTACTTCATTTAATAAATCTAGAAATGATATTTTAGATTCATATTTTGATGTATCATTCAACCATTTAATTACATCTATTTTCTTATTTCTTTTATATAGTTGGGCTTTAAGTGATGTAACTTCATTTTGAACATCATTATATTTATTTGTCAAATTAACTATCATTTCCATCAATTCTTTATTTGATGGCGTTTTATCTAATTTTAATTCACGATCACAATACATAATATGTTTTTCATAACAGCCCTTTTTTTTGAAACATTTAAAACAAGACGGACAATTGATAATCTGTTTTGAAGACATTTATTTATTAATTTACTATTTTAGTATCATGAAATTATATTTCAATTTTATTATTATTTATATATATAAATGGCTAATTATATAAATGATTGCAGTTGTAATTATATAGGAGGTAAAATATGTGGTTTATCGCAATGTACGACATGTGGATGTACATATGAACCTGTATATGATGCTAGTAACAATCTAATTGGATGGAATGGAACTGGATGTAGTCCCGCCAATTTAATAAATATTACTCAAAAAAGAATATGGAATACTGTTCGTGTTCCTGCATCAGAATATACAATGAATCTTGCTAGTTTATCCGTTTACCAAGAACCATCAAATGATCCAAAATATAGTAAAGTAAATTGGAATCAAATGAGTGATCGTGCTTTACCTGCTAATTTAAATGTATCTAAACCTATAACAACGGTTCCATCGCATGGTAATTCCACCCGTTACTCTATTACACGAGAAAGACCAGGATCACAAAGACCTGGTGGAAAAGGTGTAGATATTAAACATGGTAGTTATGCTAGATATTTAGCTAGATTAAAGGGTAAAGCACCGTTACGAGGACAAAAAGATACTAGTCTAACAAAATCAGTTGCATTGTTTCCTGGAGGACAACAAACTGCATTACAGAACAAGGTAATTGGTAATAAAACCAAAAAAATTGGTATTGTTGGGTCATCATTGTGCTATTGTTAATAATTTATTTACTTTTTATTATATATAATAAATTATGTTTAGTATGAAATTATATGGAAATAATAGATATAAAAAATCGTATCTTGTAAAAAAGGCACCTGAGTTTAGTAATAAAAATATAGAAAAAGAGACAATTATTTTCGAAATAAAGAATGAATCTGAATCTGAATCTGAATCTGAATCTGAATCCGAATCTGAAGTGGTAGAAGAAACTGAATCTGAAGTGGTAGAAGAAACTGAATCTACAGATATTTCATCAAATGATAATAATGACAATGATGTAATAGCTTAATTTCTTGATGTATTATATAATGCCTCAAAAAATTAATATGCTAATTCCTGCAAGAAATGCAAATTATTCAAATTCACTAATAATGACTAGACCAACTACTAGTAATGGTAGAGTAAATATGCCCTCATCAGTATCATTAGGGTTAGGTAATATGAGCCAAATCTTTATTTCACGAGGTGCATCTTGTGGATGAGGGGGGCGAAGATAGGTATATTATTATTATGGAGATGTGTGAAAAGGAATTATAAAAGATTCGGAATGACGGTATTGATGTGAATAAATTATATTAAAACCCGACAATATTTGCACATTAAAATAATGTAATGGTAGTATATATATGAAGAATAGTTTAGTATTTTCAAACAATCCATCAGCTGGTGGTAATCAATTTGTATTGAGAAGTTATGGTAGAAGCTACAATGCATCAAATATATATTTACCCAATGTACCTATGACATTTATTAAAAGTAACAATCATTATTACAATAAACAAGCAGCAAGAGGAATGGTAGGGGCATCATGTCAAGCCGGAAACTTAGGTGCTGTAAAAAGAAGAGTATAAAATTATTTGAAAACACATAGATATACGTGTTTTCAAATCAAATGCACTATTATAGTTCTATGACAGGATTAACAATGTCAGGTTCAGTTGTTATTTCATCTTCAATGCATATAGTGTCTGAACAACATTCAATCCAACAAATAATACATCCACAGAATAGTAGTATGAGTACTACTATTATAAATATTGTATCACTTGACATTAGTATTTATAATATACTGGTGTCTTTAGTTTATTTTTATAACATTTTTTGTGAAAATTTATTAGTTAAAGGATATAAATATAATAATATGTTATTGTTATTGTTATTATGGAAGAAAAAAATCGTATCGAACAAATGATTACTGTTCAATCAGAGGGATTAGAATTATTTAAAAAGAAAAATCAAGATTATGGGGATGCGTTTGCCGAATATGGTGTAATTGGTGTATTAATTAGAATGGGTGATAAAATAAAAAGATTACAGACTATTGAGAAAAATAATATAACATTAGTTGATGATGAAAGAATGCGTGATACATTAATAGATTTACACAATTATTCAGCAATGGCCATAATGTTATTAGATGAATAGTATAAAATGATAATAACATATAATATAATGAATGGAATAAATTATGACGCAAAATATAAATTAATTATAATTGGAGATACAATGGTAGGTAAGTCATCGTTTTTTAATATATTAAACGATAAACCATATAGTGAAACAAGTATTAGTACTATAGGAGTTGATTTTTGTAGTCTAATAAAACAGACTAATCATGATAAAACCATAAAAATATGTATATGGGATACAGCAGGTCAGGAGAAATATAAATCTATTATTAGAGGATATTTTAGAGATGTTGCTGGAATAATATTGATGTTTGATTTAAGTAATAAACAATCATTTGAGTCGATCTTAGAATGGATAAAAATGATTGATTATGAAAATACATGTTCTCATAAACATCCAATTCTATTATTAGGTAATAAAAGTGATAAGGAAATATTAGTTGACAGATCTTGTGTAAATAATTTATGTAAGAAAGATAATAATATAATTTATTATGAAATATCTTGTAAAAGAGACGATAAAAATAATTTAGAACAAAAATTACATGTATTAATTGATTTGCTAGTAAAGACAACTAATATTCCATGTGGTGGTATACAAATGTTTAACGATGAGAATAGACTAATTACTAATATAACAAAAACAAAATATAATTGTTGTTATTAATTTGTTTTATATAAATATAAAAAAACCTTATTAGTTTATATATGGATTTACTTAATTTAAATCAAACAGATTATTCTGATAAGGAAATAGAAGATATTTTGGAACTTACATACCCATATCAACAAGAAGATATTACCACGCAAAAATCGTGTATGCTTGTAAAAATGACTAATGATAATTCTGTTAATGAAGCCACTAAGCAACATATTCATAGTTTTTTAAATGATATATCAAATAGACTAATAAACACATTATCACAAAAAATATTACATGCAAGATCGGTTTCTAGTGAGCCTGTTCATTTCAATAACTTAAAAAATTATGTTCAAGAAGTAGACAATCATTATATAATTAAAAATGAAAAAAGAGAAGAAGAAGCATATAATTTAAAATCATCAGATGGATTAACTTTAAATGATTCAGGAGGTGCACCTCCTGGAATAATTAATCCTATTAAATACACTACAATCAAAAGATCTTTAAATATTGATTCGCGATTTAGACCAAATTATTATACAACTTCTGCATCTGATCAAAAAATAAACTTACCATATAAATTTGATAATATTATTAATATGAGATTAGCATCTATTGAAGTGCCTTTAACTTATTATACCATAAGTGAGAAATTAGGGAATAATGTATTTATAGTAAGATGGGATGTATCCGGAAATGCATCAAAACCCGATACTATTAAATATAATAACGAAATGGTTGTTAAAATACCAGATGGAAATTATGATACAAATATTAATAACCGCATTGGTGGTTCAACAATAGAATCCGCTATAAATGCTGGATTACAAAATAAGAATAATAAAATGAATAAGGGGACAAAGCCCATGATAGATACTTCCATGAATATTATATATACAGTAGATACTACTAGTGGTAAAAGTATATTCGCAATAGATTCATCCAATATATCACTAACAGATATTAGTAATAATCCATCTTATTACGATTTTGCAATTCAATGTGCAGTTTCTCCCGAAGGTACTAATCAAACCACATTACAATTACCGTTCTTTTTAGGATGGAATTTAGGTTTTAGAGTTAATTTATATAAGTCCGGACTACCATTAAAAGATTCATCTGGTAATTACAAGTATCCAGCAGCAATAGTATCAGAATCTATATGTTATATAAAAGGCCCTTCTTATATTTTTGTTGCTATAGATGATTATAACAACAATGTAAATAATTATTATGTTTCTGCATATAATGATTCTATTAATAATAGAAATATAATTGCACGAATTAATTTAGCATCTATACAACAATCAAACGGCGTATATCAAACGGGAGAAGATGATGGATTTTCTACACAAATTAACAGGAGCAGAAATTATTTTGGTCCAGTTAATATTGAAAAATTAAGAATTACACTATATGATGAATATGGAAGAATTGTTGATTTAAATAATATGGATTGGTCTTGTGCTCTTATGTTTGAATGCTTATATACTAGTTAAGCTTCTGTATTACTATTATAATATTCCATCCAATTATCTGGTACTATCTTTGTACCACCATCATATTTTACAGCTAAATTACATTTACATAGTAATTCACCTAATGATACATCGTCTACATGAACATCAGCTAATACACGGCCATATTTTTCTAATTTAACATTCTTCAATTGAACTATTTTATTAAAACAAGCATCAATAATTTTTTGCTTTGCTAGTTTTGCACATTGTTTTTCATCGGCATTTTTAGTTCTCATTTCAGGACAATCAATTCCATTAATTCTTACAGAAAAACGATAGAGTGGTGATTCATCAAATGGTAATTTACTAGCAAGAGTAATAGTATCACCGTCATATACTTTAATTACCTTACCTTCTGTAACAGGAGGAATAAAAGGAATGGTGTCTTTATATGTAACATCTTTTAGATATTCAGTCATTGTATTATTCTATATATAAATGTATTTATATTAATTGTAAATATATTTATAACAGCATAGTAAGTAATAGACTTATAAATAATATAATAAATCAATATAAAAGGGTATTGATATTTAAACATATAATGACCACAGGCCTTAATACACAAACAAATAGAGCAATCCGTTATGAACAACGCTGTCAACAACAAAAAGTAAAACAACAAAGTATTGATAGAAATACCAGAGCACAACGAAGATCAGAAACACAATCCATTACATCATCTCATGTTGCTAGAGATATTTCAAACGAAGTATCTAGTGAGATTTCTTCAATGATGGAGAAAAAAAAAAGGATGAGTACTCGTCATGGAAATTCCAATGTGTCTTTCTCTTCTTATTTCTGTTAGAATATTATTTATTTATCTTTATTATTTTTTCCTTTCTTAGATTTCTCAAGTTTTTCTTGTTGAATATTTTTTAAATGATTTTCTTGGCATTGTTCTTGAATCCTAATATGTTTTGCACTGTACTTCCCATTAATCTCATGATTTCTTCTCTCCTTGTCCTTCTTCGTTTTTCGCTTAGTAGATCTGTAGTCCATTTTAAGTTATGTTAATACAATAAATAAATAAATATTTTTTTAATTCAATTTTTTTTTAATAGCATTTTTTAATTACATTATTAAAAAAATTGAAGTTCAAATACTTAACATTAGTTATTGCATTAAATACACAAGAAAGTTACAGTTAAAATGTCTTATTCTACCTTCTCAGTTTGCATTCCCCGCATCTTTGCTAATATTCCTGATAAAAAAATTATTCATACATTTGAATATTTAAATCTTGGTAAAGTAGATAAAATGGACATTGTTTATAAAATTGGAGTGGATGGTAGTGAATATAAAATGGCTTTTATTCACTTCTCTAGATGGTACTGCAATAGTGCAGCTGAAAATTTGAGAAGAAGAATTGAAGATCCCAATCTAGAGGCTAGATTAGCTTATGATGACCCATGGTATTGGATTGTTTTACCCAACAATTCTAAAACTAGAAAAAATACTAGTTATAAATTTACACTTGACGATTGTTACAATAGAATTAGCAATATTGAAACAGAAATTTCATCGGTTTATGAAGAACTATTTAAGAGAGAATTTATTCCAAACGAAACTATCAAAAATATAGAGACTTTTGGTGATATTGAAACAGGCGATGATATGTCTGGTGCGATATATGATGATTATGATGATGATACTCCATTGCATATGCCACCTAGAACACCAAGTAGTATTTCAACTAATCATGATGATGATGAAACATATTATGATGTTGAGCTTGGTGGTCCAGAGGATAGTTATAGCATTCTCATTGGTGAAGAAAATTCATCTTACAAAAAAAATAGAACTGAAGAACTTAAAAGGTGGATGACTCAAAATATTTGTGGAAATGCATAAAAAAATATAAATATAGTATAATGGGAGGAGGTATATTACCCGTAGCAATAAAAAATGATAAAATTTATTTTTTATTTGGAAAGGAAAATGAATTAGATGATACGCCTGGATGGGCTGATTTCGGTGGAGGACATGAAGAAGGTGAAACTCATTTCGATACTGCATTAAGAGAAGGTTCTGAGGAGATTAATGGATTCTTAGGATCTGCAGAACAACTTAGAAAACGAGTAAAACAAAATAAAATTGTAACCATTAAATTCAAGGAATATACCACATTTATATTTAAAATGGATTTTGATGAAAATCTTCCTACTTATTATAAAAATAATTATGAATTTTTTTCTAGATACTTACCTCATGTTAAACATAAAAAGGATAATGGTTTATTGGAAAAGGCTAAAATTAAATGGTTTTCTTATGATGAATTAAAAGACAAGAAAAAGGAATTCAGGAGTTTTTATCAAAATATAGTAGAATTAATTATTAAACAACAATCAAATATATCTGGTAAATTATTATCATCCAATAAATTTACACGAAAACAAAATCATAAGGGCATTAGAAAATCTAAGAAATCTAAGAAATCTAAGAAATCTAAGAAATCTAAGAAATAAAATCGATTTAAATATATTAAATATTAAATATTATAATAATTAATATAAGATGCCTTTTACACGAACACAATTCAAACATTTATATCAGCCCATAGTTAGACACATTCAACAATATGTTTCTTTTCTAAGAAAAGATCCTCCAAAAGTATTAGGTAGATGGGTTTATCTAGATAATAGAAAGCAAATGGATCGTCGTATAGATTTAGCAAATGAAGACCATTGTGGTCCTTGTGGAAATAACAATCATAGTAAATATGAAGATATGATTAAAAAGAAGTGATGTAGTTAAAACTATTATTAAAAAAAATAAATTAATATTAATGTCAGTGATTAATATTAATGAAAATACTATTTTAGAAGATATTTTCTCTCAGTATCTAGATTATAATCCTGATTTAAAGGATAAATATGGAGAAGTGAATACTCCATTTTTCTTTATCAATAGAATGTTAATGATAATACCAGAAGAATATTTTAAAAATAAGGATCTAAAATGGTTAGATGCAGGGGCGGGGCATGGAAATTATAGTATTTGTTTATTTTTTATTTTATTTCAATCTCTCAAAGAATCAATTCCAAAGGACGAAGAGAGAAAAAAACATATAATTGATAATATGATTTATATGGTTGAATTAAATAATGATAATATACCTTTTCTTAGAGAGAAATTCGGTGATAATGCAAATATAATAGAAACCAATTATTTAGAATGGAAAACTAACATAAGATTTGATTTTATTATAGGTAATCCGCCTTATAATTTCAATGGTGTTAAAAAAGTTCCTACAAAAAATAATATAAATAAAAAGGAGGATGGTAAAACAATATGGTGTGAATTTGTTAAAAAAAACATTTCTCTCTTAAAAAATGAGGGGATTATGAATATATTAATTCCTTCTATATGGATGAAACCTGATAAAGCAGGAATGTATGATATGTTATTAAATTATAAAATAGAAAAATTGCATACTTTAAATGCTAATGAAACAAATAAAATATTTGGATTTCATGTACAGACACCAATATGTTATTTTTTATTAACAAAGAGAGAAAATGAAGGAACTATTGAATTATACGATGAAGTAAAAAAGGATTATGAATACTTTCCATTGAAAAATAAAATACCAATACCATTATGCTTTGTATCTATAGTAAATAAATTTCTAAAACTAACAAAACTATATGGAAATTTAAAAATAATAAAAACAAATATGCCCAAAAAGAATGTACAAATAAATAGTAATTTCTCTCAATACTTTCCATTTAAAAACATAAAAACAACGAAACTAAATGCAGAGAAAGAACCATATCTGGAAATAAACTATAGTAATGAACCTTTGATGTACCATGGAGAGTGTAAATTGATTATGGCTCATAAAATGTATGGATTTGCATATATAGATGAAGATGGTGAGTATGGTATTAGTACGAGAGATAATTATATAATAAAAAATAAATCTTTATATGAATTAAAAATAATTAAAGAATTTCTCTCTACCGAGTTAATATTATTTCTATTTGAGACTACAAGATATAGAATGAGATACTTGGAGAAGTATGTTTTTGATTTCATACCTGATTTTTCTAATATACCAGAAAATATACTAAATAAAAAATGCATATATGAATTACTAGATATAACTAAGGAAGAGAAGGAGTTTATAGAGAGATATTATAAAATAAAATATAAATTTTTTAACTAATATTCAGAGTATGTAAAGAATAGTTTTTTGTTTTGTGGCATCCATTTCTTATTACCATATTGGTTGGCCTCATGTGGTAGGCCTTTGCAAGAAAATTTCGACCCTCCACATTTGAGACAATGCTGCAGATGGTTGTTCTTATATGTGTATAATTTTCCTCTGCGATAGACTTCGACTAGTCCTCTCGTACAATACTTCATATTACCAACATATCTCATGGTTCCACCAGTATAATTGTTATGTTTTGATTCCCGTTTCATATTATAATGACAATTTCTAGTATGTTGATGCAATACTATATCTACTTAGAAATACTTCAATTTTAATTAACACAATGAGAATGAGAAGGCGGATATAGAGAGATATTATACAATAAAATATAAATTTTTTATTTAAAAGTAACAAGATATATTATATATTATGGAAATAGGTATATTATTTATGGCTGCTGGATTATCATCAAGATTTGGAGGTAGTCCAAAAATATTATGTCAAGTAGGACCAAGAAAGGAAACAATTTTAGAAATGAACATAATACAAATGAAAAAGTATATAGCACCAACTCAAATACATCTTATATGTAATATAAAAACATATGAGAAGATTGTTAGTGAGTTAAAAAGAGTATGTGAAAAACACGAAATAGATACAAAAATAACATATAATATTCAAGAGCATCCATGGGGTACAGCAGATGCATTAGCATCAGCATCAGGATATATGGATGGAAGGTTTATATTATTAAATAGTGATGATCTTTATGGAGAAAGAACATTTGAAACAATAAATTTAGAATGTAATAATTCAAAGAATTATTTAATAGGATATAAATTAATAAACACATTAATGAATGGTCATAAAGCGAATAGAGGTTTTATATCTACAGGTAGGGATGGTAATATACAGAGTATTTGTGAGAAATTAAATATTGAAAAGGGGTATTACAATGAAAGTGAATTATATAATCAATATGTGAGTGTAAATTTATTCATATTAAACACAGATGTAATAACAGAAATAGATAAATTGGTAATTGAATTTAAAGACTCTTATCGAGACGATTATGGTCTAGAAGCGATGTTGCCTGATTTTATAAATAAATTAATGAGGTCAAATAAGATACAATTAGATTTATTGAAAACGGATTCAAGATGGTGTGGCGTAACATTCAAGGAAGATATACAAATGGTAAAAGATATATTATTAGGATAATAATTGCATTGAAAAGAGCACTAAAAAAAAGGCACTAATAATAGTAAGTTTCGTTATTAATGCATTTAAATATTGATCAAATACATTAATGAATAAGTTATTGAATGTTGAATACAGAAAAGGAATAAGAAGAAATATTGTTGAATATATACACAATATTTTGATTAAAACAAAATATTCTAAAAAAATTCTAGCATTTATGATAAAATCATTGCATTTCACTTTTCCATTTATGACATATTTCATTTATGTATTTGCACCATTATCACTTACTTATGTTGTTTTTTGTATTTTATTTGGATTTATGTTTCTATACATTTATTTACAAGGATGTTTTATAACACATTTAGAATATAAATTAAATAAAAAAAATTTTATTAATATTATTGATCCATATTTAATATTTTTTAATTATCCGCTAGATAAAGAGAGTAGATATTGGGGCACATTAATGGTTGTTTTAGCATATTTTATAAGTGTAAGTCCTATATTATATATCAGATTTATTTATCAATAAAATTGATTTCATTTTATCATTTATTTATTTTTTAAAAAAACATATGAAAAGTAAAACAATTACTACTACACGATTTAATAATGATACTATTAATCAAAACAAGAGTTATACACAAAGGACTAATATAAACGGATGTATATACGGAACTCCCATAAAAATGAAATCAAATATACCATTGGAGTCTAATGTATATGTAATTGAAATGAATAATCAAACTAATAAAATAGAAGGAATTGGTATTGTAAATAACAGAATATTAGTTGATAAAAATTATCGAATATATAACGATATGGATTACAATCGTTACATATATAAAGGAAATTATAGAATAGATTCATCTAGAATAAATGATAATTATAATAAAAAAGTATTGAATGTTCTTGAACAACTTCTATTTAAAGGTGAAAGACATTGCAAACGAGCCCAAGGTATTACACAATTGTCTGAATGGATTCTAAATAATAAACATGGATTTGATTTTGTAAAATGTTTTGATAATATGTTTGAAAAATATATTACCACATAATTATTTAAAAGTAACCTAATTTATATTTAAAACTAATAAATATATATATCTAATGGACTCACAAAATATTGATTTAAATGTTGATAATTATACACAAGATGACTTATTATCTATTTTAGATTTATCCGATAGTGACGATGTAACTTATCAGGATATTATGACTGCATCTACACCTCTTATAAACCGATATACAACTGAAGACAATTATGATTTAGCCAATTTTTTTCAACAAGTTCAAAATACACTAATTGAAGATTTAGATGGCGATTCTGATAATGAAAATACAAATATTCAATATGACGAATCAGCTCAATTAGGCAATTTATGGAATAATCAATATAAATCGCAATCTGATACTGATCCAAATCAATCTAATAAAGTTACAGATAGAACTCAACAAGTAAATATATTTGAACAAGATGGTAAATTTGTTATGAGTAAAAATCAATTAGGGGTTAGTAATGATTTTCAGGTCCCTGTTGCTCAAGGAACTATTAATCCAAATCTTAAAAATACTACTACACGACTTGTTAATATTGATAGTCAATTTCGAGAAAATATTATACCATATAATCCTGATCCTGATGGGGCAACATCTTCTACTAATTTTACATTAGATCTCACGGACATTCTTCATAATACTATAAGTATTGAAGTAACATCTTTTCAAATCCCATATACATGGTATTTGATAGACGCATCTTATCAAGCCAATAACTGTTTTTATATAGATAATAGTGCGGTTTCTATCTCTTCAGGAAATTATACTGACGAATCTCTTATTATGGAATTATCAGGTAATTCCGTATTCAAATCTATGTACGATATTAAACAAAATCCAATTACAGGCAAAACAACAATCAAAAATAACGACAGCACTACACATACATTTACTTTTTTCGATCCATCTGGGGAAAAAGTATGTCCCTCCGCATGTAAAGCACAGCAAAAATTTAATAATAATCTGGGATGGATACTCGGATTTAGAGGTAATACTTCTCCTCCAATCATCCAGGATGACCCATTATATGGTCAATTAATATATACGGTTGGCCCAAGTGGAACATTAACATCGGAAGCATTAATGGATACATTTGGACCAAAATATTTATTATTAGTATTAGATGATTTCAATCAAAATCACCTTAATAAAGGATTAGTAGGTATTGCAAGAACAGAAAAATATGCAGAAATACCTTCATATTGGAATTCTGGTCTTAAATGTAGTGTTTCGACTCCACCATTTAGTTCTACTAAAACTGCAACATATCTTCAAAATGCTCCTAGAAAATTAACACAAGCTCAGTTATATACATTGAATGAAACTACATTAGCTAGAACTCAAACAACAAAAAAATTTGTCACATCTCCTACTACTACTGACGTACTAGCTTTATTACCATTAAGATTAGTAAATAACTTAACACCAGGAAAACAAATTATTGATGATTTTAATTTAGATGAGGCCAAAAGAGTTTATTTCGGACCAGTTGATATTGAGCGTATGAAAGTAAGATTAGTTGATGATAAAGGAAATACTGTTAATTTAAATGGTGGTAATTGGTCTTTTACTTTAACAGTAACAGCATTATATCAATATTAAAAAATCGCTCGACCACTACTTAAGTCTAGTAGCCATTTTTTATCACAATTTAATGATAAATTTGAAGCCTTAATATATAATTTTCCTATTAATGCGTTGGAAAATTGGAATGCTCTACTACCCAACCGAAGCCTTTCGGCTTTGGATAAATTAATAAATTTCACATGATTATAATTATTAGTTGAACATACCCGTTTATTTATAAAATATCTATTATTACTATTATTATCATCATCAACTTTATCACCGTAAAATACATTGTAACATGGATCCACATATATCCCTCCATATTCAATATTGTGATTAGCAATTGGATAAAATGTACTAGAATTTGCATCAGGTGGATAATAAAAACTATTAGAAATGCCTCCAAATGAAGCATCGATTGTTATTAAACCACTTAAATCTTGAGATAATAGATTACCAACCCATAATTCTGAATTGCGATTTAAAGAAAAACTTATCGGATCAGCTAAATATTTTCCGTATATAATTGAATTTAATAATTCATAACTATTAGCTCCTATCAATTTGCTACAGTTTTTTGTTGTATATATTCCACCATCATAAACAGATCCAGTGGGTTTCATGGTTTTCACTCCATTTACATATACTGGTTTTTTCTTAACCAATTTTCCACCACCTTTTGCAACTTGAGTCGCACCTTTAAATATATTGATTGCGCGTTTTCTTGCAATATAATCACTTCCCGTTAAGTTTGTTGTATCATTTGAAAAACAATTAGAAAAAGACATTATATATATATTAATTTACTATTAATTTATATAAAAAAGTTTAATTTATTAAATACTTTAAATATACCATATCTATCTACTCTTCGGATTTTTCTATTGATCTCATCTTATTTTGTAACTTAATACTAATTTTTTGTTTTAATAGCCTAAGTTCATCGTGATTAATAGATATTTTTAATTTATCACCTATTTTATCTGCACATGTTTTACATATAGTAAAATTCTCATTTTCTTTATGAGGAAATATTTCGGCACATGTATTTCGCTTACAAACACAATCTCCGCAATTTTTACATATTTCCTTTGCTGTGCGTACCTCACACTCACCACATTTGTCCCATTCAGTCAAGAGATTATCTTTGTAACGGTTCTCTATTGGATCGTATGAATAATTGCGATTCATATCGCCAATTGTTAATCTAAATACTATATGGATATATGTGTAAAAAAACTTCAATTTTTTCATTAGAAATTTTAAGATTTTTATTTATCTAATTTAATAATATATGCCCGGAACAATCGATAATAATAATATTTCTACATATGTTGATGCGTGGGTTCTTGACCCTAGTCAAGTTATATTTACTGATCCAGGAGACGCAAGTTATGTTAATGTAATATCCCAATGGGATGTTAGTGTTGTCACTATTATGGATGACTTATTTAGCAGCAAGACTTCATTTAACGATAATATAGGTAATTGGAATGTTTCAAATGTTACTACTATGGATAATATGTTTGATCAAGCTACTAATTTTAATAATGGTGGGAGTGATGATATTAGTGGGTGGAATACCAGTAGTGTTACAAGTATGCAACGCGTGTTTGGTAATGCTACTAATTTTAATCAAAATGTTGGAAAGTGGAATGTTAGTGGTGTAAATAATATGGGATTTATGTTTTATCAAGCTACTAATTTTAATAATGGTGGGAGTGATGATATTAGTGGGTGGAATATTGGCAGCTGTACAGATATAAGAGAGATGTTCAGACAAACTGCATTTAACCAACCTATTGGTGGCTGGAATACTTCGAGTGTAAGTATTATGGATAATATGTTCAACGGTAATACAGTGTTTAACCAAGACATTCGATATTGGAATACTTCTGGACTTACTAATCCTTTAACCGATATGTTTCAAGGTGCTACAGCTATGTTGAATGAATATCCAAATCCACCATTTACAACTATGGCTGCAACACCAAGTTATGAATTTTTCAACAAAACAAGAATAACCGATGCTAATTTTCAAACAGCGTGTACAGCTTGGGTTGATAATAGTGTAAATGCTGATATTTCATATGGTCCAATTAATTATTGGAATACAAGCA